>Ga0209075_1000170_pt1 | contig 58490 bp, 47 predicted proteins | sample Stecom2011_FD_187523 | JGI IMG/M metagenome (GOLD analysis project Ga0209075, IMG submission 187523) | Agricultural soil microbial communities from Utah to study Nitrogen management - Steer compost 2011 (SPAdes) (version 2) | ecosystem: Environmental > Terrestrial > Soil > Agricultural land...
AGATTGATAACTCATAAAAATTCCTTCTCAAAAGAAGCTGAATCCACGTAAAAAGTCGGAGCGCCCTGGTGGGGGAGCGCCCTACAAAAATCTCGAAGGCCATGGATGGCCGGAGCGAAGCGCCACATGGATGTGCCGAAGGAGCGCTTTTTGTAGGGCGCTCCCCCACCAGGGTGCCGGCACCCAAGTTGTGGGCCTGAGCCCCAAGCAAGAAGCTTGCGCCGGAGAGTGGTTAGAATGTTCATTGCGCCACCAGATTCGACGGCACCGGCACAGGAAACTCCAGAAGCTGCTGCGCAAACGCCTTACCCTGCGGATCAATCCGCAAACTGGCTACGCCACCACCACCCAGACTGTGCTCCAGCAAGAAATTGAACGCATGCAGCCCCGGCATCGCCCAGCGGGTCACCCTGCCAGACTCCGGATTCAGCGTATGGCTCATCCAATTCGCCACCGCCTGCTCCGTCAACGCCGCCTCGATAAACGGCAAAAACTCCGGATCCCGTGCAATCACCCCGATATTGCTGTGATCACCCTTGTCACCAGACCGCGCCCAGGCCAGCTGAATCAGCGGCACCGTCGTGTCTGTTGAAACCTCCATCCGGGACCCCGGCTCTGGGGCCAGCGAGCCCGGCTCAAATCCGCCCCCGGTAACCACGGCCACCTCGGATTTCTCTCCAGCCAGATCCACTGAAACCACCACCTCCGACTTCGGTACCAGGCAGGAGTACAACCGAATCTTCGGCCACACCGTCGGCCGGCCGCCAACAATGCCGGTGATGCCTGGCGCCATGCCCGTAGCCGCCTGGGCAATTTCCCTCGAAAACAGCACCAGTGCCTTCTTGTTCGGGTGGGCGGTGGCAATCTTTACCACCACTTCCCGGCACTGGTCGCCCCGGCTGTGGTCACCGTAAGTGGTCTCGGTGCCCAGTAGTTCGATGCTGGTTTCGGAATAGTCCGGCAGGCCGCGCTCGGCAAACATCGCCGATGTCTTCGCCAGAATGGCTTCTGCGACTTTCTGGGCCTTGGCCCGGGCATCGATGCCGCCCAGCAGGAAGGTGACCGTGCACTTGAAACCATCCGGCCAGGTGCCGGATACCTTGTAGCTGTCGGTGGGCGGCAGGCCCTTCGCGCCAACGACCCGAACCCGGTCCTTGCCGATTTCTTCCAGTGTTACCTGCGTGAAATCACAGGTCACATCCGGCAGTAGATAAGCCCGCGGGTCGCCAATCTCGTACACCAGCTGCTCGCTGACCGTGCCCCGGCTGACCAGGCCGCCGGTGCCCTCGGCCTTGGTGATCACAAAGTCGCCGGAGGCGCTGACTTCGGCAATCGGGAAGCCCATGTTGGCGTAGCCGTCAGCTACCTGTTCCCAATCGGTAAAGTTGCCACCGGTAGACTGGGCGCCACATTCCAGCAAGTGCCCGGCCAAGCTGCCCTGGGCCAGCTTGTCATAATCGTTCCAGCTCCAGCCGAATTCGTGCATCAGCGGTGCCAGCACCAGGGCGCTGTCCGCCACCCGGCCGGTAATGATGATGTCCGCGCCCTGTTCCAGCGCGGCCACCAGCCCCGGCGCACCCAAATAGGCGTTCAGGCTCACCATCATGGCGGGGAAGGGCTGGCCGGTGGTCATCTCGGTGATGCCGGCGTCGGCCAGTTTCTTTTTCTTCATCAGAAGGTCATCGCCCAGTACCACGGCGATTTTCAGGTCCACACCCGCTTTTTCGCACAGGGCCTGCAAGGCATCGCGGCAGGCGACCGGGTTCACGCCGCCGGCGTTGGTGAGTACACGAATGCCTTTTGCCTTGATGTCACCCAGCAGCGGAGCCATGACGGTTTCAACGAAGTCCCGGGCATAACCCTGAGACGGGTCTTTCATCTTCTGGCCGGCCATGATCGACATGGTGATCTCGGCCAGGTAGTCGGCCACCAGGTAATCGATGTTGCCCTGGTGCACCAGCTGGGCGGCGGCGGTTTCGGTGTCGCCCCAGAAGGCGGCGGAGCAGCCGATGCGGATGGTCTTGTTGGCGTGTGACATATTCTTGGCCTTGTTCAGATGCCCGCTGCTGCGGGAGGTTGTCCTACGATGGAGCTGACAATACCAAGCAAGCGCTTGGTTTGTAAATAGGCAAATCTCGGGTACAATCAAAATTCACATCATCCAGCCGGAAGCCTTTCGTGAGCCAGAACCAGATTCTTCAATCCCTGATCGACGACCAGCAGGTGTCCGACCCCGCCAGTGCCCGGGGGCGTCTGCTAAAGGAAGCTGCCAGACTGTTTCGCGACAAGGGCTATGAGCGTACTACCGTGAGAGACCTGGCCGCCGCCGTAGGCATTCAGTCCGGCAGTCTGTTTCACCATTTCCGGACCAAGGAAGAAATTCTCAAGGCGGTCATGGTAGAGACCATCCGGCTCAATACGGCCCTGATGCAGGCAGCCATGGAGCAGGCAGGCTCCCACCGGGAGAGTTTGCGAGCGCTGATACGGGCAGAACTGGAATCCATCAACGGTCAGACCGGCGAGGCCATGGCCGTGCTGGTCTACGAGTGGCGCAGTCTGTCGGAGGAATCCCGGGCCGAGGTACTAGCTCTGCGAGACCGCTATGAAGGCTTGTGGCTATCGGTGCTGGAGCAGCTTCGGGCAGAAGGCAGTATTGATGCCGAGCCGTTCATAGTGCGCAGGATGCTCACCGGCGCCTTGAGCTGGACGGTCACCTGGTACCGCCCGGAACGGGGAGGGCTGACGCTGGACGGGTTGACCGACCAGGTGCTGGCCATCATGAAGTTGTAAAATATTCATTAACATACTGAAAAAACCTTTGGTCCGGGAAATCTGTCGGGCCACAAAACTCGTTGTTTTATATCAATAAAAATTGCGATTCTGGCTTTCTCTTCAGGCCATTGGCCTGATCGGCATATCCGTTTCGGCAATCGAGCCATTTCTGTCTGAGAGCAATCGCCGCATTCTTGCACCCACAACAACAAAGCAAGAAAGGTCGTCGAACTATGATCTCCTCCCTGTTTTCCTACATGCGCCGCTGCCCGTCGCGCCTGCGCCAGACAGCGACCGCCGGAGCCGTGCTTTTGCTGGCCGGCTGCTCGGCCAATCCGATCTACACCACCACCGGTATTGTGCTGTCCAACTACTCCGAATCTGAAGCCACACCCTATGTGATGCAGATGTCGGATCCGAAGATGGCCTGTGCTCTGGGTGAGGGTACTGACCCGCTGATGTATTCCTTTTCCCGGGTAACCTCTGCCCCGGATGCTACCGGCTCGCTGCTGATGCTGCTGGCGGCCAACTGCATGGAATACCGCACCTGGGAAGCTGAACTCGATTATCTGCGGGCCGATTACAGCGGTGATGTGCCGGCTGCCAAGGATGCCCGGGAAAAAGCCAAGCGCCTGCACGCCCAGACTGCCAAGCGCCGTTACCAGGCATTTCAGCGTGCCATGGCAGCCTATGACTTTGATCCTGCTGCCGAGCCCATGGAGTGTCCGTTCCTGTTTAACGAACAGGATGAGCTGACTTTCCTGCTGGGCCTGCTGACTGGCATGCAGGCTATTGTGAACGACGCCAACTCCGGCGCCCTGGCGGGCGTACCTCGCAATATTGCGCCCCAGGCCGAGCGGGCCGCCCAGTGCCTGGATAACGAAAAGTGGGGTGGTCTGCCCAACGCAGTCCGGGCGTTGGTGTGGTTACTACTGCCTGATACCCGGCCGCCCCTTTCCCCAGACCCCTGGCAGGTGCTCGAAGCCAGCACGCAACAGGGCGTAGAGTCCGGTATCCGGGCATCTCACGCGGTGCAGGCGGTAGCGGCAGAAACCTTTGGTCGTCCGCAAGTGCTGGCGGATGCCATTGCCTCGTTTGCCGCCGCGGACGACCGCATCAAGGTATGGAATGACTTTCGGTTAGTTGATGAAGTTGCCCGAGGTGTAGTGACCTTCTCGTCTGACAAGCACTGGACCGCCAGCTACGGGCACCGCACACCGAACAGTTACTTCGGAAAAATGAGCCCGGAACGTAGCACCGAAAACGTTGAAACAATGGATCTGGACGGCCTGCTGTAGCAGCGCCGCCCGGCACGAGAAACCTTACCCACAAACACAAGAATGACCCGGAGGTCGTCATGATCCGCAAATCCCTTGCCGCTTTGACCCTTGCTGTGGCCGCTCCGCTGGCCTCAGCCCAGACCGTTTCCATGTGCGTGTTCGATGTCATCGGCGCCAACGGTGATGTGTATAACCTGGTGAAAGACTATGCCCTGGAAATGAAAGCCCACGGCGTGGATTTCCAGCTCAAACCCTACACCGATGAGGGTGTGGCGGTAGGCGATTTCAATGCCGGCCAGTGCGATGCGGTAGCGGCCACCGATATTCGTATCCGCCCGTTCAGCAAGTTTACCGGCAGCATCAGTGCTGTGGGTGCCATACCTACCTACGATGACCTGAAAACCCTGCTCGCCACCCTGGCCCAGCCGAAAGCGGCATCGCTGATGAAAGATGGCAACTACGAAGTACTGGGCATTGTGCCGGCCGGTGCCGGCTACCTGTTTGTGAATGACCGCAGCATTGATACTGCCGGTGCGTTGGCGGGCAAGCGAATGGCCACCCTGGACTATCAGAAAGACGCTATCCACATGGTGAACTATGTGAAGGCCACGGTTGTGCCCTCGGATATCACCAACTTTGCCGGCAAGTTCAACAATGGCTCTGTCGATGCCGCCTATGCCCCCGCCTTCGCCTATGAAGCGCTGGAACTGTACAAGGGTATCGGAGACAAGGGCGGTATTGTGGATTATCCGTTGGCTCAGCTGACGATCCAGATTGTTGCCCGTGACGAAGTGCTGGACGACGACACGGCCCAGAAAGCTCGGGAGGTTGCCTGGGGCATGTACCCGCAGGCGATGAACCTGATTCAGAGCCAGGAAAAGGCGATTCCGGATGGGCAGTGGATCCGCATTCCCGACCATGACATCACCGGCTACCAGGAAATGTTCCGGGAGAACCGCCTGGAGATGCGCGACGGGGTGAACAATGCGCCCAGTGTCTACGACCCGAGAATGATGAGCCTGCTGAGCAAGATCCGTTGTGCCAGCAACCCTGGCGCTTCCGAGTGCACCGCAGATAACCGGGAATAATCGGAGACACTGACGATGAACTGGCGAGCGATGACCGCTACCGGCGCAAGGACGCTCTACCCCGCGCACAGGCTGCACGGGGTAATCCTGCTGTTGTTACTTCTGGCGACCCTGGCGTTGGGTATGGGGAATTCGCTCCATTCCAGGCTCTTGTGGGTGGGCGAGCAGGTATGGCCAAACTATTACCTGCTCAACCCGGATGCCACCGAGCCTACCTGCAATCTGTTTGTTGACGTGGACAAAGAAGTGGAACGCCGGGTGGCGGCCTACAAGCCGGACCCGGACGACCTGTTCAGTTCTCCGCCCAACCCGGAGGCCATTCGCCAGTCGCTGCAAAGCAACCTGGCATTGTGCGAACAGCGTCACCTGCAGTACGCCGAAAACCAGAAGAACGCCACCTGGGCTCTGGGTGCGTTCAAGGGCGTGGAGCAGGGGCTGGCCAATTTCCTGCTCAAGAACATTGATCTGACCAAGTTCCTGTTTATTGCCATGTTTGCTATGGCGGCCGCCGTCTCCGCCCTGGACGCCGACCACATTGCCCTGCGCCTGCCCCGAAACAGGGCCGAATGGCGCTTGAGCCAGGGGTCGCAGTTTGTGGTGAACGGCTTGATGCTGTTGTCGCTCAGCACCTATGTTGGGCGGCTTCAGGCCTCTCCGGGTACGGCTGACACCATAATGTTGCAGTATGCCTGGTCGCTGGTGTTCGGCCTGTTTATGGTGATCAACGCCATCCGTTTCCTGTTCGTGCCGGAGCGGATGAGGGCCGGCTCTCTCGCCCTGTCGTCGGGGCTGGTGCTGCCGCTGTATTGCACCATGGGCCTGATCGCCATGAGCTACTTCTTCTTTATGGATGGCTACAGCTCCGGCCTCGCGATCTACTTCGGCATGATGTCCAACCTGTCGTCCATGTTCATCAACATCGGCCTGTATGTGCTGGTGGGCATGATGCTCAAGCAGACCCGGGTACCGGAGTTGCTGCTGAATGTGATCAAGCCATTCAACCTGCCGGCACCTATGCTGGCGTCGGTGATTATTTTTGCCACCGCCTTTCCGACCGCCTTTACCGGCGCCTCCGGTATCTTCATTCTGGCCGTGGGGGGCGTAGTGTATGACGAATTGCGGCGCGCCGGCGCCGGCCGCCAGTTGTCGCTGGCCACGACCGCCATGTCTGGCAGTCTGGGGGTAGTGCTCAACCCCTGTCTGTTGATTGTGGTCATAGCGGCTCTGAACAAGGAGGTGACCACCACCGAAATGTACGGCTGGGGGTTCTGGGTGTTCATTATGTCGGCCACCCTGTTCTCCTTCATCGTGTGCAAGACCGAAGGCAACTGGAAGCCGCGGCCGGCGCCCGGAGCCTTCCGGGCAGGCGTTCGCCAGCTTGGAGCGCTGGTGCCCTATGCGTTGACAGCAGCGGCAGTGATTCTGGCCATCTGGGTGGTGCTGGGGCTGAAGTTCAATGAATATAGCGCGCCGCTGATTCTGCCCCTGGTGATGCTGGCGGTGGTCATGCTCGATGCCGGCAAGGCGAGCCAGGAAACCGGCCAATCCAGAACGCAGGCTTTCTTTGATCGAAGCAGTTCAGCCGCCAGTGATTCCGCTGTGCACATCGGCGCCTTGCTGGCCCTGATCGGTTTCTCGATCTGCCTGGGCGGGATTCTGGAGCGTTCCGATATCGTGCACGCCCTGTTCCCCGAAAGCCTGACCAGCCCCTGGTTGGCGATGATGGTGATCGTGCTGATGCTGACCGTGATCGGCATGGTGATGGACCCGTTCGGTGCCGTGATCCTGGTGTCGGCCACCATTGCCCAGCCGGCTATCCAGATTGGTATCGATCCGCTGCACTTCTGGATCGTGTGCCTGGTGGCCTTCGAACTGGGCTACCTGAGCCCGCCGGTGGCCCTGAACCATCTGCTGACCCGACAGGTGGTGGGCGAAACCGAGGTGCTGGCCGCCGAGCGCACCGGGACCTTCTGGCACCGCTATCAGCGCCTGCTGCTGCCACTGGCAGTGATGGTGCCCACCCTGTTACTGGTGGCGTTTGTGCCGATGCTTTTCTACGCTCTATAGGCGCAGTAGTATTAAAAAACCCGCGAAGCTCTGCGCTCGCGGGTTTTTTGCGATCAGGCCGGTGAAATATGCCTGTAAAGGTCGGTCAGGGAAGATGGGCCGTATAACCGGTAAACCTGTACATAACGGAAATGATGCCCCGTGAAACGAATAACCCGATATGTGGTCCTGGTGTCAGGGATGGCTGTACTGGCCGGTTGTGGTGGCGGTGGAGGTTCCGGTACGTCCGCGCCTGTTTTGCCGCCTTCACCGTTGTCTGGCGTAATCAGCGTCGAGGCCAACAGCCGGGTTGATCAGGACGCCATGGACCAGCTCGGGCTTGAGGGCGCACGTCCGGCAGCCGGTATTCAGGCCCTGCCGGCCAGCTTTGTGCTGGCAGGCTATGTCAGCGGGATGGCCGGCAGTTATCCTACCGGCAGTGCCCAGTGTCAGTCCTTTGACTACAGTGCCGATCCGGCTGATGAGTTTTCTGTTTCGCTGGCGCCGGGTGAAACCCTCGTTCTTGAGAGCTTTGGCAGCTGCGAGGCTGACCCGCAACTTGAATTGCAGGTTGAGGGCGCAGAGCCGCTGCCCAGCTCGATTTCCGGGGGCCCGGCCCGGTATACCCTGCATGCCGGTGATGCCCGGGATTACCGGGTAACCGTGCGCAACACCGGAAACAATCCCGCTCGCTATATTCTGGCCAAGTCGGTCGCCTTTGGCGCCGAAGGCATGGCCTTTGACTGGCCCCGGCACGGCTTTGTGGAGGGCGAGGCGCTGGTTGCCATGGCCGGGAGTGACGGTGTACATGCGGCCATGGCGACACCGGCTGCCGAAAAAGCCCGCCGACTGGGCCCGGCGAGCTGGCTGATGACCCGACCCGGAAACCGGGTTCGCAGGGCAACATCCGGCCCGGAGGGGGAAGAAACGCTGGACTGGATCCGGGAGCTGAGGGCGACCCCCGGTGTGCTGTCGGCCACGCCTAACTACGTGGTTTCCAGCCAACAAACCGATACCCCGGTATCCGAGCCCCTGTATCCCCGGCAATGGAATTACGACCTGATCAACGGGCCGGCCGCCTGGCAGCTGGCGCCGGGAGGGGGAGCCGGGGTGAACGTGGCAGTGCTGGACTCCGGGCTGTTGCGGGCTTCGTCCAGCTCCTGGCATCCGGACCTCAACGCCAATGTCTCGGATACCATGATCGACTACATTGATAACGATGAAAACCCGGAAGACCCCGGCAGCATCGTCGGCGGCGATGTATTCCATGGCACCCACGTGGCCGGCACCATTGCTGCCGTGGTGAATGGCACAGGCTCTGGTGGCGTAGCCTACGGCGCCAGTCTGGTGCCGGTACGTGTGTTGGGGGAGGGTGGTACCGGTTCGTCCGCCGACCTGATTGCCGCCATCGACTGGCTGGTGGCGGGCCGCAACGGCCAGCCCTATGCCCATATTGTGAATATGAGTCTCGGCGGCTTGCCGCGAATTCCGGAGCTGGAGCGGGCGATTGCGGCGGGGGTCGACAAGGGCATGCTGTTTGTCGCCGCTGCCGGTAACTCGGCGTCTTCCGCGTTGGCCTATCCGGCCGCCTCTGCCAACGTTTTGGCTGTCAGTGCGGTTGACGGTGCCGGTCAGCTGGCCGGCTACTCCAACTTCGGCAGCTGGATAGACCTGGCTGCCCCCGGCGGTGATGCCAGCCGGGATGGCAACCTCGACGGCGTGGGCGATGTGGTCTGGAGTACCAGTGGTGAGCGCCAGTCTGGGGTCTCGAAGCCAGGTTATCGGGGGCTGCAGGGCACTTCCATGGCGGCACCCCACGTCGCGGGCGTGCTGGCACTGATGAAAGTCCGGGATCCAGGCATGAACTATGGCAAAGTGCGTGTCTGGCTTGAACAGGGGCAGATGACAGATGGTCAGGCACGCCGCAACGACACTCTGGGGTGGGGCATGCTGGATGCTGCCCGGGCAGTCTCAGCCGCCGGTAACGGGTTTGCCGATACCATTCTTTCCGCGTCGCCGGCTTTGGTTTCGCTCAGCAACGAGGGCGAGCAGACGGCCTCGGTGGCGCTCAATATTTTTGGTGATGGCAGTGTGTCCGGCCTTTCACTGGAAGACTTCCCTCCATGGCTCGAGGTTACCGGTCGCCTGACTGCGCCGCCTTATTCCCTGCAGGTCACCCTGCAGAAGGACCGACTGACGCCTGATGAGCCGGCCCGCGGTGTCATCGCGGTGAATTACCGGGTGGACGGTGCCGGGGCAGGGCCTTTGTCCATTCCGGTTATCGGCCAGCTGGTCAGCGACGAACAGGCCCGCAACGCCGGCCGCCACTTTGTTCTGTTAGTAAAGACTGAACCCAACGACAAGGGTTTGTATATGGCCGAATCCCAGGTGACGCTGGATGCGGAAGACGGCGTCTATGCGTTCCGCTTCGAGAGCGACGATGGCGAAGAGCCGCAGCAGCTTCGGGAAGTGCGCCCGGGCGACTACTACCTGGTGGCCGGCAGTGACCTGGATGGTGATGGAATCATCTGTCAGCCCGGTGAGGCCTGCGCGGAATACCCGGTTACCGGTATGCGAGAGGTTATCACCATCAAAGCAGGCCAAAGTCTTTCGGACATTCGGTTAACCACCGGCTTTTCGCGGCCCACGATTTCTGCCGCGTCACCGGATATACTGCCACGGCCCGGTTTTCAGGGTTATCAGCTCATGAGCGCCGGGGAAGGCCCAGACCCCGGCGATAACCGAATCAGGATGACACAATGACCAGAATCACCATCAGGCCCGCGGCGGCTGCCCTCGCCCTGACTTTAGTGGCTGGCTGCAGCGCCAATAGTCCCCGGGAGGCACAGGCTGCGCCCGAGGTGCGCCAGGTGACCCAGTCTGCCCATTGTGGCCTGACCGGCCCCGGGGTTGCGCCGGTCAATTCACCGGAAGCCCTGGAGAAGCTGCTGGGTGTCAGCGGCCAGAATATGGCCACCGGCGTTATCCGGCAGGTGGACCTTGCCTCGGAGCAGCTCATTATCGTTACTCTGGGGCAAAAGCCCACCGCCGGCTACAGTGTCGGCTTGCAGGATGTGCACTGGGACGCGCCGGCACTCAAACTGACCATGAAGGTGAATTCACCGGCACCGGATATGATGGTCGCTCAGGTAATCACCTCGCCCTGTGTGGTGCTGGCGGTGAAGGGAGACCACTGGCAAAGCCTGGAAGTGTCAGGCCTGACCCCTGAGCCCCTTGTAAGAAAACCGGGAAAGTGAAACGGTTCGACAGCACCACAAAACAACCGTTGATCTTTCAGCCTGAATCCCTAAGCTATGGCGCAACGATCATTTGCGGAGCCATGCCATTTCTATGAGCGAGCAACAGTACAACGCCGATGCTATTGAAGTCCTGAGCGGTCTGGATCCGGTGCGCAAGCGCCCGGGTATGTACACCGACACCACCAGGCCTAACCACCTTGCTCAGGAAGTTATCGATAACAGCGTAGACGAAGCGCTGGCTGGCTACGCCCGCAAAATTGACGTAATCCTTCACAGTGACAACTCCCTGAGCGTTGAAGACGACGGTCGGGGCATGCCTGTCGACATCCACAAAGAAGAAGGGGTGCCCGGGGTAGAGCTGATCCTGTCCCGGTTGCATGCTGGTGGCAAGTTCTCTGAAGGTAACTACAACTTCTCCGGCGGTTTGCACGGTGTGGGTGTGTCGGTGGTTAACGCCCTGTCTACGCATCTGGAAGTCACCATCAGACGGGATGGCCAGGTCCATCAGATGACTTTCGCCAACGGCGACAAAGCATCTGAGCTGGAAGTGACCGGCACCGTTGGCAAGCGTAACACCGGAACCCGGCTGAAGTTCACGCCAGATCCGAAGTACTTCGACAGCCCCAATTTCTCGGTCAGCCGCCTGCGCCATAACCTGCGCGCCAAAGCCGTGCTGTGTCCGGGGCTGACGGTAACCTTTGTCCAGGAAAAAACCGGCGAGAAAGACGAGTGGTTCTACGAGGACGGCCTGCGGGACTATTTGCGCACCGCCTTGGCGGACATCGAGGCCGTGCCCCTGGATCCGTTCACCGGAAGCTTCTCCGGCAACAAGGAAGCCGTAGACTGGGCCATCCAGTGGCTGCCTGAAGGCGGCGACGCGGTGCAGGAAAGCTATGTAAACCTGATCCCCACCGCCCAGGGTGGCACCCATGTAAATGGTCTGCGCACCGGCCTGCTGGAGGCCATGCGGGAATTCTGTGAGTTCCGCAGTTTGCTGCCCCGGGGTGTGAAGCTGTCGCCGGAGGATATCTGGGAGCGGGTGGCCTATGTGCTGTCGTTCAAGATGCAGGAGCCCCAGTTCTCTGGCCAGACCAAAGAGCGGCTGTCGTCCCGTGAGGCAGCGGCCTTTGTTTCCGGCGTGGTCAAGGATGCCTTCAGCCTGTGGCTGAACCACCACACGGATATCGCCGAAGCCCTGGCCGAGCTGTTCATCAGCAATGCCCAGCGCCGCTTGCGGGCCAGCAAGAAAGTGGCCCGCAAGAAAGTGACCTCCGGGCCGGCGTTACCCGGCAAGCTGGCAGACTGTTCCGGCTCGGATACCAACCGCTCGGAGTTGTTCCTGGTGGAAGGTGACTCCGCTGGTGGCTCCGCCAAGCAGGCCCGGGACCGGGAGTTCCAGGCGGTAATGCCCCTGCGGGGCAAGATTCTCAATACCTGGGAGGTGGATTCCAGTGAAATCCTGGCCTCTCAGGAGGTTCACGATATTGCTGTAGCCATCGGTGTAGACCCGGGTTCAGATGATCTTTCCGGCCTGCGTTACAATAAGGTCTGCATCCTCGCCGATGCCGATTCCGATGGTTTACACATCGCCACCTTGCTGTGCGCCCTGTTCGTAAAACATTTCCGGCCACTGGTATCTGCCGGCCATGTGTTTGTTGCCATGCCGCCGCTGTACCGGGTGGATCTGGGCAAGGAAACCTTCTACGCCCTGGACGAGCACGAGAAGCAGGGCATTATTGACCGGCTGGAAGCCGAGAAGCGCCGGGGCAAGCTCCAGGTAACGCGCTTCAAGGGCCTGGGCGAAATGAATCCGCTGCAGCTCAGGGAAACCACCATGGCGCCGGACACCCGCCGGCTGGTGATGCTCACCCTGGAAGAGGGAGATGATACTGACGAGTGCATGGACATGCTGCTGGGCAAGAAGCGGGCTTCAGACCGCCGGGCCTGGCTGGAAGCCTATGGCAACACGGCCGACGTGGCGGTTTGATATTTCGTAATGATCTATAAAAATCGATAGTTATTCTTTCTCAGAATTTGTTTGCCTCGCTATCCTGCCAGTCTTCAAACTGGAAAAGACCGAGTTATGGACTGGCAAGGATGGTTTTCTCTGGGGCTGGCGCTGGCGGCCCTGTTATTGATGAGTTCAGGCCGCTTTGCGCCACACATGGTGATGCTGGCGGCATTGGTGGTGCTCAGTGCCAGCGGTATTGTCCCGGCCGACCAGGCGCTGGCCGGGTTCAGTAATAGTGGCCTGATCACCGTGGTGGCTATGTTTGTGGTGGCGGCAGGTATCCATCATTCCGGCGGTGTGGACCTGCTGGTGAACCACCTCCTGCGCAGCCCCAAATCCGTCCGATCCGCCCAGGCCCGTATTGCCCTGCCCGTCGCCTTGTTGAGCGGTTTTCTGAACAACACGCCGGTGGTTGCCACCATGATCCCCGCGGTTCACGCCTGGTCCCGGAAGATCGGCATCTCACCCTCCAAGCTAATGATTCCGTTGAGTTACTCAGCCATTCTGGGGGGCACCCTGACGTTGATTGGAACCAGCACTAACCTGGTGGTCAACGGGCAGTACCAGCAGCTGACCGGTGAAGCCGGGTTCTCAATATTCTCGATCACCGTGGTTGGCTTGCCGGTGGCCATCATCGGGCTGGCGGTGATGTTGCTGGTGATGCCACGGGTATTGCCAGACCGTAAAGACCAGCAAAAATTTGGCTCCATGAGGGAGTTTACCCTGGAGGTGGCGGTGTCCCTTGGCGGTCCGCTAGTGGGAAAAACCGTGGGTGAGGCGGGATTGCGGGAGCTGGAGCGCCTGTACCTGGTGGAGATCGAACGGGATGGTAGCGTGGTCACGGCCGTGCCGTCAGAGGAACGGCTGCGTGGCGGCGACCGGCTGGTTTTTGCCGGTGACACCCAGGCGATCTCTGACCTGCTGCGCATCAATGGCATCGTGCCGTCGGTGCACGATGACGAGCCCAGCCTCAGTAAGGACCGTGCGGAGCGGAGGTTGGTGGAAGCAGCACTGTCTCCCCAGTCGGACGTTCTGGGGTTGACCATCCGGGATGCAAGGTTCCGGGACCGGTATGGTGCCGTGGTGCTGGCGGTTGCCCGGGGCGGCGAACGGGTGTCGGGTAACCTCGGCAATATCCGGCTAAAACCCGGGGATGTGTTGCTGCTGGAGGCGCGCCCGGCGTTTGTCAGTCGTCAGCGCTACAACAAGGATTTCCTGCTGATTAATGACCTGGAAACCGAAACACCACGGCATGACCGGGCATGGCTGTCCTGGAGTATCTTGCTGGTTTTGGTGGGGCTGGCCGCCTGTGGTGTGCTGAGCATGCTGAATGCGGCCCTGCTGGGGGCTGCAATGATGATTCTTACTGGTTGCTGCTCGGTGGGCCAGGCCCAGAAGTCGGTAGATGTGCCGGTTATGCTGACCATCGCTGCATCCTTTGCACTCGGTGCGGCGCTGGAAGAAACCGGGGCGGCCGCGTTTATGGCCGAGGGCATCCTGGCGTTCAGTGCAGGCCAGGTTCTGCTCACGCTGTTCCTGGTCTATTGTTCGGTTTCGTTCCTGACGGAAGTGATCACCAATAATGCAGCGGCCGTGCTGGTTATTCCGGTGGTGCTTTCGATGACCGCCAGCATGGGGATTTCAGCAGAGCCTTTCGTGATTGCCGTGATGATGGCGGCTTCTGCCAGCTTTGCTACGCCCCTCGGGTATCAGACCAACATGATGGTATTTGGCCCCGGCGGTTACCGCTTTTCGGACTTTGTGAAAGTGGGTTTGCCCATGAACCTGTTGGTAGGACTGACAACGGTAGCTGTGATTGCTGTTGTGTACGGGCTGTAAAAACAGAAACCCGGCCTGGGCCGGGTTTGTCTGCAATCAGTTGTTGCTGGGTACTGCTACGGATTCGTCGAAGTCGAGATCCATGTCGTTTCCTCTCGGTCACTGAGGCCCCGCGACGGGGCGGATTAAAGTATGAGTAAAGTTTATATCCACCATGAATTTCGACAATCCGTAGAACCGCATACGCCAAAAATGGTGGATGTCAATCCCCACGGATTGTTGATCAGAAATTCTGATGCTCGCCTGCAAAACATTCTGGTTGGTTCCCGGTCGAATGCTTACTAGACTTCGGCCTGTAGATTGAGAACCTGACATCAGCCCGGGAGGCCCATAGGCATGTCGCTGAAGAATTCTGAACATCACTATGGCTGGCTAGCCGTTGTCCTGCACTGGCTGGTAGCCGCTGTTGTGGTTGGGCTGTTCGCCCTGGGATTCTGGATGGTGGATCTGTCCTACTATGATGAATGGTATCGTAAAGGGCCGGACCTGCACCGGAGCATCGGCCTGATATTGTTTGCAGTGGTGGCGTTCCGGTTGCTGTGGCGGCTTATAAACACCAGTCCCAGGCCCCTGGCCAGCCACAAGCGCTGGGAAGTGATCTCGGCCCATGTAGCTCACAGCCTGTTGTACGTGCTGATGTTTGTCGCGATGGTCAGTGGCTACCTGATCACCACGGCAGACGGCTCGTCGATCAGTGTGTTCGGCCTGTTCGACGTACCATCCCTGACCGGTCGGGTGAGGGGGATGGAAGATACCGCCGGAGTGGTTCACTACTGGAGTACCTGGGCGCTGGTCGGCCTGGCGGGAATACACGCACTGGGCGCCCTGAAACACCATTTTATAGACCGGGATGAAACCCTGCGCCGGATGTCAGGCCGCTCCTGACCGCCGGAATGTTGGAAAAATTGCTCAAATTAACTGTGTAACAGGAGAACATCATGAAAAAAGTTTTATTGGCATCTGCGTTGTCACTGGCTGTAGCCGGCGCCGTTCAGGCTGACGATCACAGCGGCACCTACGCTTTTGACACCCAGGGCGCGCACCAGTTCGTCACTTTCAAAATCTCTCACCTGGGTTACAGCTGGCTGTATGGTCGTTTTAACGACTTCGATGGTGAGTTCACCTACGATGCCGCCAATCCGGAGAACAGCTCGGTATCTGTCACTATCGACACCTCAAGCATCGACTCCAACCACGCCGAGCGCGACAAGCACCTGCGCAGCAAGGATTTCCTGCACGTAAGCGAGTTTCCTGAAGCAACCTTCAAGAGCAAGCGTGTTGTTCTGGATGACGACGGCGAAGCGGACATCATCGGCGACCTGACCTTGCGCGGTGTTACCCGCGAAGTGACGCTGGACGCCGAAATGCTGGGCCACGGCCAGGACCCCTGGGGTGGCTATCGTATGGGCTTTGAGGCCGAAACCGAGCTCAAGCTGAAGGATTTTGGTATTCCGATGGATCTGGGCAAAGCCTCAGAAACCGTGAAGATTGAGATCTCTGTCGAAGGCATTCGTCAGTAAGCACAAAAAAAGGCGGCCCGGGAATCACCCCGGGCCGCCGCTTCAGCTATTTCCTTTCCTGGACACTGCTCAGCTTTTCTGAGCGTTACCGGTGTCCTCTGCAGAACGGCACAAATAACGCTGCCGCCAGAACTGTCCCGAAAAAACCACGATCCAGATAACGAAACCCGCCCATAGATAAGGCTCGGGTACCTGAAAGGTTCCGCTGATTGCAAATTCCACCAGCAGCATCAGGACGACCGCCAGAACTGCGTTGACCAGGGCCGTAACCATGGCATGCCCGCAGGCTTTGAGATTGGGTTTCATAGGTTTCCGCTTGGTTTAAGATAAGACGGCTTTCTACTCACTGTGGCGAGAATACGGCGCACCTTACAGACTCTCCATGCGGGAATTCCGCTATTGGAAATTGGTGTATCTGTTCCTGCGTCCATATAATGTGCCGACATTGCCCGGTGTCTATGGCCGGCACAGAGGTTAGCATCATAACCACATTTCAAAACAGGCAGTTAAGGCAAAGAGGCATCCATGCCAGAGTTTCAGACAACGGATGAAGGTTTCGAACGGGTCGCACTCAGGGATTATACCGAGAAGGCCTATCTGGACTATTCCATGTACGTCATTCTCGACAGGGCGCTGCCCAACGTGGGTGACGGGCTCAAGCCGGTTCAGCGCCGGATCGTGTATGCCATGTCGGAGCTGGGCCTGAAGTCCACCTCCAAGTACAAGAAGTCGGCCCGTACCGTGGGTGACGTGCTGGGTAAGTTCCACCCCCATGGCGACAGCGCCTGTTATGAAGCTATGGTGCTGATGGCCCAGCCATTCTCCTACCGGTATCCGTTGGTTGATGGCCAGGGCAACTGGGGCTCCCCGGACGACCCGAAATCCTTCGCCGCCATGCGTTATACCGAATCCCGGCTGGCGCCGTTTGCTGACGTGCTGCTGACCGAGCTGGGGCACGGTACTGTCGACTGGGTGCCCAACTTTGATGGCACCATGGACGAGCCTTCAGTTTTACCGGCGCGCCTGCCCCATGTGTTGCTGAACGGTACCACCGGCATTGCCGTGGGTATGGCGACGGATATTCCGCCCCACAACGTGCGTGAGGTAACGGCTGCCTGTATCCGCTTGCTGGATGATCCGGATGCCACGGTAGACCAGCTGTGCGAACATATTAAAGGCCCGGATTTCCCCACCCGGGCGGAGATCATCACACCCCGTAAAGATCTGCGGCAAATGTACGAAACCGGCCGTGGCTCCCTGAGAATGCGTGCCCGCTGGATTCGTGAAAGTGGTGAGGTAGTGATCACCGATCTGCCGCACCAGGTGTCCGGTAACCGGGTGCTCGAGCAGATTGCCCAGCAGATGCAGGCCAAGAAGCTGCCGATGGTGGCAGACCTGCGTGACGAATCCGATCATGAGAACCCCACCCGCCTGGTGATTGTGCCCCGTTCCAACCGGGTCGACCTGGATGGCCTGATGGCCCACCTGTTTGCCAGCACAGACCTTGAGAAAACCTACCGGGTGAATATCAATGTGATCGGTAACGACGGCCGCCCGGGCGTGAAGGGTCTGCACACCATGCTGACCGAGTGGCTGGCGTTCAGGAAAACCACTGTAACCCGCCGTCTGCAGCACCGTCTGGACAAGGTTCTGGCCCGCCTGCATTTGCTGGAAGGTTTGCTGATCGCTTACCTGAACATTGATGAAGTGATCGAGATTATCCGCACTGAAGACAAGCCCAAGGCCGAGCTGATGGCCCGTTTCGGTTTGTCTGCTGACCAGGCGGAAGCCATCCTCGAGCTGAAATTGCGCCATTTGGCAAAACTCGAGGAAATGAAGATTCGCGGCGAGCAGGACGAGCTGGCCGCCGAGCGGGATGAACTGCAGGCCATCCTGGGTTCGGAAGAGCGGATGCGGGAGCTGATCAAAACCGAGCTGAAGCAGGACGCCGAAACCTTCGGTGACGACCGTCGTTCACCGATTGTCGAGCGGGGCGAGGCCAAGGCCTTCAGCGAAACGGATCTGGTGTCGAACGATCCGGTGACCGTAGTACTGTCCGACAAAGGCTGGGTGCGCGCGGCCAAGGGCCACGATATCGACCCGGCCGGCCTGAGCTATAAATCGGGCGACCGCTTTGCCCTGGCTGCCCGGGGCCGAAACAGCCAGCACGCCATCTTCCTTGATTCCACCGGCCGTGCTTATTCCCTGATGGCGCACAACCTGCCTTCCGCCCGGGGCCAGGGTGAGCCGCTGACCGGGCATATCAACCCGCCGTCCGGGGCGACCTTTTCTGGCCTGCTGATGGGGAAGCCGGAACGCAAGACGTTGCTGGTAACCGATGGTGGCTATGGCTTTGTGACCTCTCTGGGCGAGATGGTCAGCAAGAACCGTGCGGGCAAGGCCGTGGTTTCGGTCCCCAAAGGTGCCCGCATCATGGCGCCGGTGATGATTCCGGAAACCGCTTCCACTCTGTATCTGGCCGCCATTTCCAACGAAGGCCGGATGCTGGTGTTCCCGCTCAGTGAACTGCCGGAACTGGCCAAGGGCAAGGGTAACAAGGTCATCAGCATTCCGTCGGCCCGGGTGCAGAGCCGTGAGGAGTACGTGGTTGCGGTAGCGGTGTTCGGAGAGGAAGACCAGATTGAGGTGAAAGCCGGCAAGCGCAAGCTGGGGCTTAAGTTTAGCGATCTGGAGCATTACATTGGTGAGCGCGGGCGTCGTGGCCACAAGTTGCCCAGAGGGCTTCAGCGGGTAGACGGAATTGATGTAATTCCATCGGCCTCCAGGGCGCAGGAAGAAGCGCAGGAACAGGAAGGGGAGAGTACTGACAGTGAGTGAGCTGGTACTGGTAAACGTATCCGGGCGCGACAAGCCCGGGCTGACGTCGGAAATCACCGGCATCATGGGCCAGTATGATGTGCGTATTCTGGATATCGGCCAGGCGGTGATCCACGATCACCTGACCTGGGGCATTCTGATCGAAATCCCGGACGAGTCGAAATCGTCTCCGGTTATCCGTGACCTGCTGTTCCGGCTCCATGCCCTGGACTTGCAGGTGCGGTTTGCCCCGATCACCGTTGAGGAATACCAGGTCTGGGCCGAGGCCCGCAACCGGGCCTGCTACATCGTCACCCTGCTGTCCCGGGACATCAAAGCGGAGCAGATTGCCCGGGTGTCGGCGATTACCGCCCGCCATGGCCTGAACATCGATAACATCACCCGGCTGTCGGCCCGGCCCTCCCTCAATTCGTCGGAAAACCGGATTGCCTGTGTGGAGTTCTCGGTGCGGGGTACCCCGTCAGACCTGGAGCAGCTGCGGGCGGACTTCCTGCACATTGCTGGCGAAATGAATGTGGACATTGCCTTCCAGGAAGATTCCATCTTCCGGCGTAACCGGCGTCTGGTAGTGTTTGATATGGACTCCACCCTGATCGAAGCGGAAGTGATCGACGAGCTGGCCCACGAGGCCGGTGTCGGCGAGCAGGTGGCAGAGATCACCGAGCGGGCCATGCAGGGGGAGCTGGACTTCAGTCAGAGCTTTGCTGAGCGCCTGGCGCTGCTTAAGGGGCTGGATGAGTCGGTGCTGGAAGGCATAGCCAACCGTCTGCGTATGACCGAAGGCGCCGAGCACCTGATTCGCAGCCTGAAGGCCCTGGGCTACCGCACCGCCATTCTGTCTGGCGGCTTCACCTATTTCGCCCGACACCTGCAGCAGAAGCTGGGCATCGATTATATCTACGCCAACGAGCTGGATATTGTCGACGGCAAGGTGACCGGCCAGGTGAAAGGACAGATTGTGGATGGCAAGCGCAAGGCTGAGTTGCTGTTGGAAATTGCGGCCAGGGAACACATCTCCCGGGAGCAGGTTATCGCGGTGGGAGATGGTGCTAACGACCTGCCGATGTTGAGCCAGGCGGGGCTGGGTGTAGCGTTCAGAGCCAAGCCGCTGGTGAAGGAATCTGCCCGCCACTCCATCTCTACTCTGGGCCTGGACGCCATTCTCTACCTGATTGGCTTCCGGGAAAGCGAAACCAATTTGTTTGTGCAGAAACACACTCTCTGAAACCACAAAGGGCGAGGTATCAAACCTCGCCCTTTGTGTCTTCTGCCGGTACTTGCCGGCACCTTTCCGATTAACCTGCGCCGAAATCGAAGTTCATGGCCGGTGTTGGTGCCTGCAGGTAGTTACCCTGAACAAAGTTGACCCCTGCCTGCCAGAGCAACGACAGCACGTTGGCATGCTGCACCTCGGGAATGATGGTGAGTCGGCCTGAGTTCTGCAGGCTTTTGACCATTTCCTTCAGTTGTTCCTTGCCGGCGTCGCCCTTGTCCAGCTCCTCGGTGAACGAGGCATCCAGTCGCACGTAGTCGGCCTCGATATGTTTCAGGGTGTTGAACGGGTCCAGCGCTCCGCCGAACTCGGATATCGAGACCTTGCTGTGTAACTGGTGAGCTGCCTTGGTGAACTCCTTGGCCTGCTTCATGAAATTGTTGGCGTCGCCCTCGCGGATCTGGAAGACCAGGGCATCGCCAGGCAGGCGCGCTGCTTTCAGTGCAACACTGAGCCAGGGGGTGAAGGTTTTGTCCTGAACCGTCTCGGCGGTCAGGTTCAGGAACAGGCGGGTGTCGTGGCCGCTCGCACGATGGCTGGCCAGTTGCTTGATGGTTTGCAGGATCATCCAGCGATCAATCTTGGTGGCGGCTTCTTCACGGCCAACCGGCGGCAGTTTGTCGAACGGTGACACGTCATTGTTGTCTTTGTCGAACATGCGAACGGTGACTTCGTAATGCTCTTCATCTTCACCGCGCAGGTTCATGACTGGCTGGTACAGAACCCGGAAACGGCCTTCGTCCATAGCCTTGAGGATGGCTTCGGTGGAGTTGGACTCTTCGGCCGTTTCATAGTCTGCCGGGTTGTATACCTTCACGCCGTTGCCGTGTTTGTGGCCTTCCTGTTTCCTCACTTCGCCGGAAGCTACGTGGGCGCGCCCAATCAGCTCTTCGGTTTTCGGGGAGTTTTCCGTGATGGCCGCAACGCCGATGGATACCGTCAGCGGTACGGTACGGCCGTTGATGTCGAACAGGTGATCATCCACGGCCTTGCGAATGCCCTCGCACAGCATGGCCATGCCTTTTTCGTCGCAGGGCATGCACATCATGCAGAAGGCATCATCGCTCAGGCGGGCCAGGGTCAGGCCGTCACCGGCATTGTCCTTGAGCAGGGTGGCAACGTCGCCCAGCAGCAGGTCTGTGCCGGCAATGCCAATCTGGTGCTTGGTACTCTGGAAGTTGTCCAGGGCGATGTAAGCCAGGGCTCCGGTTTCGTTGGTTTTGCCGGCCTCGGCGATGGTGCGGGCCAGTTCGTCCATCAGGTACTGACGGTTGTACAGGCCGGTGAGCAGGTCCTGGCTGCTGATCTGCTTCAGCTTTTCTTCCAGTTCGGCATCACTGTGTTCCGGTTGCAGCACAATCTGGGTGCAGGCTTCGCCGTCATAGGTGGCGGCAGAGACCGACATGGTAACGGCCAGCTCCTGGTCGTCGCTGCGGCGGGCGGTGCAGTTCATGGTCATGCCGTCTTTGCGCTCTTCGGCAAAGGCTTTCATGAATTCCTTGTACCGCTCCTGGCTCTCCGGAGTCAGGGTGTCCAGGACCGGGATGCAGATCAGGTCGTCGATGTCGTCATAACCGAGGAAGTCCATGTAGGACTGGTTGGCATAAATGTGCATGCCATCGTTGATGTAGGCAATGGCGTCTTTCGAGCTTTCCAATAACAACTGACAGCGCTGCTCGGCCTCACGCAAGTGGGATTCGAGGATGCGGCGCCGGCGCCGTTCTTCCAGGGCCGACAGTTCCCGCTTGGCGACCAGTACCAGCAGGTCTTTGTACTCGAAGGGGACGGCATCCTGGGCGCCGGCCCGGAGGATGTTGGCAGTACGGTCGCGATCGTAGGCCTCGGTCAGCAGAACGAAGGGGATATCCTTGTCCATCCGCTTGATGGTGGCCAGGGCGTCGTCCGGGCCGAACTCCTGCTCCAGGTCCCGGGCCAGGAGAAGATCCCAGTTGGAGCTCTTCAGCGCTTCTTCCAGGTCTTCTTCAGAGGTAATGCGGTGGGCTCTGGTCGCTCTGCCGGAGTTTCGCAGCAAGCTGACCATCGATTCAGCGTCATTCTGTGACGGGTCCAGAATCAGAAGGTGTACGGTCGCGTTTTTTTTCTGCATTCCGAGGGCTCTGCATCAAGAGGGTAGTCATTTGTGATGACTGAATGATGCAGTGGTTGGCGACCAATAACAACCCTGAGCCGCGCCGGTTGTGGCCGGTGTCGCGTTACAGCGACGGCCAGAGCGAGTCGAATTCGTCCTCTCTGCTGCTCGGCCCGGCCGGTGGATTCTGTCCGCTTGCGGAGAGCGTGTCCGGACTGTTCAGCTTAAGTTCGAACTGACTGATGCTGCCCGTGGATGACATCTTCTTCAGCAGCATGCCGTGGTCTTCCCGGCCATCGTGCAGCAGGGAAATCCGGCTGCCGGTCTGGAACGGCAGGCGAGGAGTGATCAGGGTGGCAGCGTGGTTGACGGCGCTAATCTCTGGCAACAACAGGCCCCGGAGGTATTCGCTGCTGTTGCCCATCTTCTGGATCAGCCGGATGGCGCAGGGCGCTGCGCTCGGGGCCAGCAGCTCTATGCCAACCTGGGTGCCCTGGTTGCGAACCTGTCTCAGCCAGCGGACAACCGCAATGCTCCACGGGTGACTGCTCTGCTCCCTAACGCCAAGGATTTCTCCGGCCTGCAGGGATTTCGGTGCGTTGGTTTCCCAGGCTACGCAGTAACCTCCGGGGCTGGTATTAATCAGCAGGGCATGGTGGGAGCCCGGCCGTTGCCGGTCCTGGGCTTCAGCGGATGCACCGCTGCTGCCACGGAAGGTGATGGGCGCGTCTGACGAGTGCAGACGGTCTTCGCTCGGACCCGCATCGTGAGCATCAGACCAGGCGTCGGCTTTGCGGTTGGCATTGCGGATAAACCGGTTGTCCTGATGATGGCCGCCGTCGTTGCCGTCGAGGAACTCCGCAAAGCTCTTGTTGCCGGAGACAAAGTAGTGGGTGGCCGACAGGCCAACGGAGATTTCCAGCGTACCCTGGCTGGCAATCCGGTTGAAATTCCTTTTGGCAAGAATGCCCAGTGCCTGGCTCAGGTGGGTCAGCAGGGTGTCGCTAACCTGCCCGGGAATATCCAGTGGCGAGGACGTTTTGTTGTGGCTGCGCCTGGTGTCCAGGGCTTCGGCCAGGTGGCCTGACAGCTCCCTGGTGTCGAAGCCGAAACCGCCATCACCGGGCTTGCCGTCGAGCAGGCTGCGGTAAACGGGTGCTGAGTCCCGTTCCATATTGACCACAAACAGGCTGTCGGTGCCGATGTCCGGGCCGCACTGGCAATAGCGGGTCCAGGTTTCAAACAGGTCGTAGATCTGGATCAGTTCAGGCTGCCGCAACTGGTTCGGGCGGGCACAGCCAAGTAGCAGGATGCGCTTGTAACTGTCGGCAACGGTACTGGATCGGCTGGCGCTCAGGGTATTGTCTTCAACGTCCTGCCCGGACAGTTTGTTGCGGTAGGCAAAACGGAACAGGCGATGGCACTCCAGCCAGCTGTTGATTGGGCTGGGGCAGTACAGCTGGTGCGACCGGACGATGGTGGCAGCAAGTTCGGAAATGGTCCGGTGTATGGCCATGGCAACAGGCTTTCGGTGTTTTTCCAGGCCGTTGATGTCCAGGTAGTCCAGCAGGCACAGCTTGTAGCCCGAAGCCAGGTGCAGTTGCAGGGCCTGGGTGAGGTTGGCGATCTTGCGCTGCTTTTCCGGTAAGGCGATGGCCAGCCCGAGAAAGTGGCCTGACAGCTCTTTGCAGACAAAGTGGATGCTGTCCCGGATGGCTTCAAGATACTGGATTCGCTGCTGGGGCGTCAGAAACAGGTGATTGAGCTCGATAATGGCGTGGTAAAGCTGGCGCGATGCCTCGCCGGTATTGGCCATAGGCAATTGGGCGACCCACGCTCGGAACGCTTTTGGTGTTGTGTCGCAAAAAGACAGGCTTGCCGTTTTCTGCTCGGGAACCTTGAGCTCGGGTTTCAGTATCGTGCCTTCCATGTTCTCACGCCAATGTCTGGGCTGGTTTGCGTATCTGGGCGAAACTTGCCACAAATATGCGCCTTTATTTTTAGTTAATTATGAACTGTAAGATAGTAAAGCAGGAACAAAAAGCGAGAAAAGCACGAGTTGACAATGTTTTACAAGTTACAGTACGCCGACTTTTGCGACAGGTCTCAAACGTGGACAGGAATCGGGGTCTTGCTGGCCTCCCCGGGTAGCTCCCGTACCAGTTTAGGCACCAGGAATCCCGGTAGCTGTTTCATAAGCTCTCGCACCAGTGCTGCCGCCTCGGCATCACTTACGTCAAAGTGGTGGGCTCCGGCGACCGGGTCAAAGGCGTGCAGGTAGTAGGGTAGAACGCCGGCTTCAAACAGGGTTTCGCTTAACTGCGCCAGTGTGGCGCAAGAATCGTTCACGCCGCGCAGAATGACGCTCTGGTTGAGCAGGGTCACGCCGGCCGCTTTCAGTTTCCGGAAGCCGTCACGGGTGGCCTGGTCGATTTCCGCCGGGTGGTTGACGTGCACCACCAGAACGGTTTGCAGCCGGGTGTTTGACAGCCAGGCCAGAAGCTCATTGTTGACCCGCTGGGGAATCACCACCGGCAGTCTTGAGTGAATGCGAAGTCGGCGCAAGTGCGGCACTGCATCCAGTTGTTGTGCCCAATCGGCCAGAAGTTGGTCGTTCACGGCCAGGGGGTCGCCACCGCTGAAAATGATTTCATTAAGCTCAGGGCTGTTGTTCAGGGTGCTGATGACTTGCTGGCGCTCTGACGGCCCCAGACGCTGGGAGGCGTAGGGGAAGTGGCGCCGGAAACAATAGCGACAGTTGATGGCGCACTGGCCGGTGATCATCAGCAGGGCGCGGCTGTGGTATTTCCGGATCAGCCCGGTGGTCTGGATGGCGCCATCTTCCTGCAGCGGATCCCGCACAAACCCCGGCTGTTCACCGGTTTCTTCCTGCACGGGAAGTACCTGCCGCAGCAGCGGATCGTGCGGGTTGCCCCGCTCCATTCGTTCGATAAAGGGTTCGGGAACCCGTATCGGGAACAGCTCATGGCCAGCCTGTGCGCCGCCCAGCCAGTGCTCGGCCGGCAACCCCAAACGTTCGAGCAGCTGTTCCGGCCGGGTCACAGACTGGCTCAGAACCTGCTGCCACGAGGGGGCGGAACCTTGCTTCGGGATGATGTTCTGTGTGCTGGATGCGGGTTGGCTCAAATCGCGGGCTTCTATACAGATGGTGGTTCGCTGTATCATAGCGACCCTTGAAAATTTAACGACAGACTGTCAGGTGGACATTTCATGGCTTCATATTCTACCAACGAATTTCGTAGCGGTCTCAAGGTTTTGCTGGATGGCGACCCTTGTATCATGCTTGAGAACGAGTTCGTCAAACCGGGCAAGGGCCAGGCCTTTAACCGGGTAAGACTGCGCAACCTGATGAGCAACCGGGTGTGGGAGCGTACCTTCAAGTCTGGCGAAACCCTTGAGGCAGCGGATGTTATCGACCAGGACATGGAATACCTGTACACCGACGGTGAGTTCTGGCATTTCATGCTGACCGATGGCTCCTTCGAGCAGTACGCAGCCGACGCCAAGGCGGTAGGCGATACCGTCAAATGGCTGAAGGAGCAGGATGTATACACGGTGACCCTGTACAACGGCGCGCCTCTGACCGTTACCCCGCCCAACTTTGTTGAACTGGAAGTGGTAGACACTGATCCTGGCATGAAGGGCGACACTGCCCAGGGTGGCTCCAAGCCGGCAACCCTGTCTACCGGTGCTGTGGTCAGCGTTCCGCTGTTTATCACGATCGGTGAGGTGCTGAAGGTTGACACCCGTTCCGGTGAATACGTTAACCGCGTAAAAAGCAGCTGATCCCTGTCTATGACTGAAAAACCTGTCTGGCAGCCTTCTGCCTCACGGGATGTCCTGAAAAGCCGTGCACAGCTACTGGCCTATGTGCGCGGCTTTTTTGCGCAACGGCAGGTGCTGGAGGTGGAAACCCCGGTGCTTGGTCGCCATGGCGTAACCGATGTGAATCTCGACGGCATCCCGGCCGCCGTCGAAGCAGCCGGGGTTACCTCCGGCTGGTTGCAGACCTCTCCCGAATACCCTATGAAACGGCTGCTGGCAGCGGGCTCCGGCTCTATTTTCCAGGTTGCCCGGGTGTTCCGTAATGGCGAGCGCGGGCGGCGCCATAACCCGGAATTCTCTATGCTGGAATGGTACCGGGAGGATTTCGACGACCGGCAACTGATGGCCGAAGTGGCAGACCTGGTCTGTGGCTGGCTCGGCTGCAAACGGCCTTTGGTGCTTGCCTACCGGGATGCGTTGCAGGCGTATGCCGGTTTCGACCCGATGACCATCAGCGACCGGGACCTGGCCCGCTATTGCGAGCAGTGGCTGGAGCCGGAGCAGTTGGCCGGCATGGGGCGGGATGCCTGCCTGGACCTGGTGATGAGCTTTGTGGTGGAGCCGGAGCTAGGCGTGGATGCTCCGGTATTTCTCACCCGGTACCCTGCCTCCCAGGCGGCCTTGGCCCGAGTGTCGGATGACGACGGCTTTGCTGTCGCCCACCGGTTTGAGCTCTATATCAACGGCCTGGAGCTGTGTAACGGTTACTGGGAGTTGACCGACCCGCTGGAACAGCGGCAAAGGTTTGCGGCCGATAATCGCCAGCGCCGGGCGGCAGGAAAGCCGGAGATGGCTGTCGACCAGGCGTTTCTGGAGGCGCTGGACGCCGGCTTGCCGGAGTGTTCCGGCGTGGCGCTGGGGCTGGACCGGTTGTTGATGCTGAAGGTAGGGGCTGCCAGTATCGAAGAGGTACTGGCGTTCCCCATCGAGCGGGCCTGAGCCCGCCTCTCTGATCAGGCCTTTGTGGCTGGCAGTGTGCCGAAAGCTTCGCCCATGCGTACCGTTTTGCCGGGTACCTGGTTCGGGTTCCAGGTTACAGAACCTTTGGGCATCACCAGAACCACGGTAGAGCCCAGCCGGAACCGGCCCATTTCCTCGCCTTTTTCAAAGCTGACCGCCTCGTCGCCCTGATACTGCCAGTGGGATACCTTATGGGGGTTGGGTGCAATCACGCCGCCCCAGGTGGTTTCCACGCTGCCGACAATCATGGCGCCCACCAGAACCAGCGCCATGGGGCCGGCTTCGGTATCAAAAATACAGGCCACCCGCTCGTTGCGGGCAAACAGGTTGGGCACGTTTTCTGCGGTTACCGGGTTAACGGAGAACAGCTTGCCCGGCACATAGACCATTTCCCGAAGGGTGCCGGCCAGGGGCATGTGCACCCGGTGGTAGTCCTTCGGTGACAGGTAGATGGTGGAGAACTCGCCTTCCGCAAAGCGCTGTGCCCGCGCTTCATCGCCGCCGAGCAGTTCGGTCAGGCTGAACGACTGGCCCTTGGCCTGGAACACCCGGTCACCGCCCACCTGGCCAATCTGGCTGATGGCGCCGTCCACCGGGCTGACAAAGGCGCCTGCTTCGCTGGCAACCGGCCGGATACCCGGCTTCAGCGCACGGGTAAAAAAACCGTTGAAGGTAGCGTAGGCCTCGGGATTGGGCTCGGCCGCCTCACTCATGTCCACGCCATAGCGGTTGATGAACCAGTGGGTGAAACGGTTCTTGAGGGCGGGGGATTTGTCGCTGTCGGCAAAACGGCCAGCCAGGCGGGAAACCGCCAGTTGCGGTGTCAGGTACTGGCTCAGGACAAACAATTTATCAAGCATCCGGAAAGTCTCTTACCTCGGGAAAGCGGCGGAGTTTAGCAAAACGCAGCCGCTGAATAGAAATGAATTCGCGCCATCGGGGTGGTTTGTGGGCCGTCAGGGCAGCTTCAGGCCCCGGGCCTGTTGCTCTGCCATGTCCTGCAGAATCCGGTGAAAGCTCTTCAGCCGCTCAGTGGATATCTCCCCCTCGGCCGCCGCTTTCGCCAGGGCGCAGCCCGGATCACCCATGTGCCGGCAGTTACGGAACTTGCACAGGCCGATCAGCGGCCGGATCTCCCGGAAGCCGTACTCCAGCTCTTGTGGCGTCATATGCCACAGGCCGAACTCGCGGATACCCGGAGAGTCAATCAGATCACCACCGCCCGGCAGGTGAAACAACTTGGCGGTGGTCGTGGTGTGTACACCCTTGCCGGTACTCTCTGAGACCGCGCCCACCCGCAGAAGTTCATCCGGCAACAGGGTCTGGATAATCGACGACTTGCCCACCCCGGATTGCCCGACAAACACGCTGGTCTTGCCCCGCACCAGAGCCTCAACCTCCGGCGCCGCTTCGCCCTGGCAGGCCGCAGCCGAGGTGCGTTCAACCTGGTAACCCAGCGCCTCGTAGCGGGCCAGCAGGGTTTCAATCTGCGCCTGGTTGCTGTCGTTAATCAGATCGGTCTTGTTCAGCAGAATTACCGCCGGAATGTCGGTGCTTTCCGAGGCCACCAGGTAGCGGTCAATCAGGCTGTCATGGGGCTCCGGTTCCGGTGCGATTACCAGGATAATGTGGTCAATATTCGCCGCCACCGGCTTCAGCGCCCCGAAATTATCCGGCCGCTGCAGCAGGTTGTCCCGCTCGCACCGGGCCACAACTACCCCGGTTTCGCTCTTTCCAGGCCGCCAGACCACCCGGTCGCCGGTTACCAGGCTGTCGATATTGGCCCGGACAAAACACCGGAACACCCGGCCGGCATCGTCACCTTCCAGCGCTTCGATATCCAGTTGCTGGCCGTAGTGGGCAATGACCAGGCCTTCCTGCTCTTGCCCCAGTTCCCCGGCCTCGGCCTGAGCCTCCACGGCTTTTTCTTTGCGGCTCAGGCGCTCGGTGCGTTCCTTCTGGATTTTCTCGATGCGCCACTGCTGGCGTTTGTTCAGTTTTCTCTTGGCCATCGGCTGTCAAATGTTCCGGGGAAGTGGTGTGACACATGATACGTGAATCATGGACAATAGGCAGAGTTTTGGTGCTTGCCTCGGCTCCTTGTTTCCGGGGATTCTGGCTTTGGTGCAGGTGCCAAGTTTGACGAGCGGGTGTGGGTCGGTTTTCGGAACACCGAGGCACACCCGCGACAATACCCAACCAAAACCGCATAGGTGTTAAAAAGAATGCCCAACCACAACCGTCTAGTGTGGATAGACCTGGAAATGACCGGCCTGGATCCGGAGCAAGAGCGGATCATCGAGATGGCCACGATTGTTACCGATTCGGAACTGAACCTGGTGGCCGAAGGCCCGGTGATTGCTATTCACCAGCCGGACAGCCTGCTGGATGCCATGGACGAATGGTGCACCAATACCCACGGCGCCAGTGGCCTGACCCAGCGGGTGAAAGACAGCAAAACCAGTGAGGCAGAAGCCGAGCAGGAGACCCTGGCGTTTCTGAAGCAGTATCTGTCTGCCGGCGAATCGCCCCTGTGTGGCAACAGCATCGGCCAGGACCGCCGGTTTCTGGTGAAGTACATGCCGGAACTGGAAGGCTTCTTCCACTACCGGAACCTGGACGTTTCAACCGTCAAGGAACTGGCTCGCCGCTGGCGGCCAGATGTACTGGATGGCGTGAAAAAGAAAGGCAGCCACCTGGCGCTGGACGATATTCGTGATTCCATTGAGGAGTTGCGCCACTACCGGGAACACTTCTTCAAGCTGTAAGGCCGTGCCGGCGCAGGGCCCAGGCTACGTGTTCCCGTACCAGTTCTGACGGGTGGTCCGCCCGTTGCTTCAGTGCTTCGATCACCGGGATGGTGCTCGGGGCATTGCCCAGCCCCACTGCCAGGTTACGTAGCCAGTTCTCGTAGCCGGTTCTGCGTATGGCAGAGCCTTCGGTGTTTTTCAGAAACTGTTCCTCTGTCCATAGAAAAAGTTCAGCCAGGCTGGTGTTGTCCAGGCTGTGCCGGGGCTGGAAGTCGTCTTCCCGGGTGGCTTTGCTGAATTTGTTCCATGGGCACACCAGCTGGCAGTCGTCGCAGCCGAATACCCGGTTGCCCATTTTCGAGCGCAGCTCTTCCGGGATCGGGCCTTTCAGTTCAATGGTCAGGTAGCTGATGCAGCGGCGGGCATCGAGTAAGTGAGCGCCAACAAAGGCATCGGTCGGGCATACTTCCAGGCAGGCGGAGCAGGAGCCGCAGTGCTGTTTGTTGAAGGGTTCATCCACCGGCAGTGGCGCGCTGGTGAAGATTTCTCCCAGGAAAAAGTACGAGCCAGCCTTTGGGTGAATCAGCATGTTGTTCTTGCCGATCCAGCCCAGACCGGCCCGTTGCGCCAGGCCCCGCTCAAGTACCGGGGCGCTGTCGACAAAGGCCCGGTAGTCGTAGCCGCTGACGGCTTCATCAATCTGTTTGGCCAGGGTGGCCAGGCGCTTGCGCATCAGCTTGTGGTAGTCCCGCCCCAGGGCGTAGCGGGTGATGTAAGCGGTTTCCCGGTTAGTAAGCGCTTGTTTCGGGTTGTCGGGCGAAGGCAGGTAATCCATGCGCACGGAGATGACCCGCAGGGTGCCGGGTACCAGAGAGTCCGGGGTGTAGCGTTTGTCGCCGTGATCGGCCATGTAGGCCATGTCACCATGGTATCCCGCGGCCAGCCAGCGTTGCAGGCGTTCGGCATGGGGGCCGGTGTCGGCCAGGGTGATGCCGGCATCGGCAAAGCCGAGATCCCGGGCCCACTGCCGGATTTGACCGGGCAGGGTAGTCAGTTCGGCGCCAGGAGCTTGGTTTTCAGTGGTCTCGGGCTGGCTGGTCATGATTGCAACGTCGGCCTTTGAAGCCTGCAGAGATTTAATTTGATTAAGTTATGACCTTTTTTTCTGTTTTGCTATGCTTAACAGGTATCTGGCCAATTTTCTTAAACCGGTTTCTTTAACGGAACGCCCCATGCGCTACGCGGACAGTCTACCAGAAGCCCTGTACTCCGCCGACTCGGTTCGAGCGATGGATCGGTATCTTATTGATCAGCAGGGTGTTGATGGCTTTGAGCTGATGCAGTCTGCTGCCCGGGCGGCATTTCGCCAGCTGGTCAGGCGCTGGCCATCGCCTGCGTCGGTGGTCGTGCTCTGTGGCGCCGGCAACAATGGGGGCGATGGTTATCTGATTGCCCTCAATGCTCATCGTCAGGGTATCCCGGTGGAGTGCCTGGCGGTCAGCCCGGTCAGCAAGCTGGCGGGTGATGCACTCAAGGCCTTCCGGGCGGCGGAAGAAGCCGGCGTGGCGGTGACCGATGTTGCCGGCTTGCCCGAAGCCGGTCTGGCGCAGCGGCTTGCCGGTGCGGGGGTTTTGGTGGATGCCATGCTGGGCACGGGAGTGGCCGGAGCGCCCAGGGAACCGTTTGCCGGCATTATTAAAGCGATTAACCAGGCGTCTGTTCCGGTGCTGGCGGTGGATCTGCCGTCGGGCCTGAATGCCACAACCGGTGCCGCTGAAGGTGAGGTGGTTGGTGCCACGGTTACGGTCACCTTTATCGGCGCCAAGGTTGGGCTGTTTACCGGCGCCGGGGCCGGCGCGTGTGGGCAGGTGGTGTTTGAGTCGCTGGGCGTGGACGACCCGTTGCAAGGGCATTGCGAGCAGCCCGTGGCAAACTTGCAGGCCTGGCCGGACTGCCGCAACTGGTTTCCGCAAAGGCCATTGGATGCCCATAAAGGCCAGTTTGGCCATGTGCTGATTGTGGCGGGCGATCGCGGTTTTGGTGGGGCGGGCATCATGGCCGCAGAGGCGGCAGCCCGTTCCGGAGCGGGGCTGGTTAGCCTGGCGACCCGGCCTGAACATGTGACCGCCGCCCTGGCCCGATGCCCGAATGTGATGACCCATGGCCTGATTCATGGCTCTGAGCTGGCCCCGCTGCTGCTGCAGGCCGATGTGGTGGTTTGTGGCCCGGGTATTGGTCGCCTGGCGTGGGGGCAGCAGATGCTGCAGATGGTGCTTGAGAGTGGCAAGCCCCAGGTGCTGGATGCCGATGCCCTGAACCTGCTGGCGGCCCGGGCTGCCGTAGTGGCAAGCAACCACGTGCTGACGCCGCATCCGGGCGAAGCCGCGCGGCTGCTGGAGTGCAGTGTTGCCGAGATTGAGGCCGACCGCCTGGCAGCTGCCGCCAGGATCCAGAAAGTGTGGGGCGGAACGGTTCTGCTGAAAGGCGCCGGAACGGTGATTGCGACGGCAACCACCGGGCCGTATGTGGTTGCCGGTGGGAATCCCGGCATGGCGACAGGCGGTATGGGGGATGTGTTGTCGGGCATGATCGGTGCATTTGTGGCACAGATTGCAGACCCGGTCAGGGCCACCGTAGCTGCGGCGACCGCCCATCTGGCAGCTGCAGATCTGGCCGTGGAGCAGGTGGGGTTCAAGGCGCTGGTGCCGGCAGATATTATTGCTGCCTTGCCGGCAATATTGAAGCAAACTGAAGAGACACAGATCCGTTACGACCGGGAGGGGCGATGAGTATTTTGGGCAATGAACGCCGGTTGTTTCTGGTCGGTGAGGCAGAAACCGTCAAATTGGGAGCCGAGCTTGCGCGGCTGGCGCAAACCTCGGCCCAGGGGCTGACCGTGTTCCTTGAAGGCGACCTGGGTATGGGCAAAACCACCCTGAGCCGCGGCGTGATGCGTGGCCTGGGGCATGAAGGTGCGGTCAAAAGCCCGACCTACACGCTGGTTGAACCCTATGAGGACCTGGACCCGCCGGTTTATCATTTTGACCTTTACCGGTTGGGCGACCCGGAGGAGCTGGAGTACATGGGCATCCGCGATTACTTTGCCAGCCGGAGCTTTCGCCTGATCGAGTGGCCGGAGCGCGGTCAGGGCATTTTGCCGGAGCCGGATATCGAAATTCACCTGGAGCGGGAAGGCGATGGGCGCTCAGTGGTGCTCAGGGCACGTTCGGAGCTGGGCGCCACCTTGTTGAATGAAATTGATCTGGTTGGGACGGAATCATGAGAGCTGTGCTTCTGTTTGTATCTTTGTTGGCTGCAGGTATGGTCAGTGCTGCCACCAAGGTAGAAGGTATGCGTATCTGGCCGGCGCCGGACCACACCCGGCTGGTGCTGGATACTGCCGGCGCGGTGGAGCACAACGTATTTTCGCTGTCCGGGCCATCGCGACTGGTTATTGACCTGAAAAATGTCTCCCTGACTACCGACTTCAGCAAGGTGAACCTCGAAGGTAGTCCGATTCGTCGCATCCGCAGCGCGGTCCGCAATGGCAGTGACCTGCGCGTAGTGCTGGACCTGACAGGGGATATCAAGCCCCGAAGCTTTACCCTGGACCCGAACCAGCAGTACGGGCACCGGCTGGTGGTCGACCTGATCGACGAGAAGGGTAGTCGCGTTGAGCGGGCCACAAGCCCCACCGTCACCCAGGATTCGGCAGGCAAGCGCGACATTGTGGTGGTGATCGATGCGGGTCACGGTGGCGAAGATCCTGGCGCTATCGGCCCCAAGGGTACCCGGGAAAAAGACGTCGTGCTGAATATGGCCAGAACCCTCGCGGACCTGGTCAACAAGCAGCCCGGATTTACCGCCAAACTCACCCGTACCGGGGATTACTACATTGGTCTGCGCAACCGCACCATCCTGGCCCGCAAATACAACGCTGACCTGTTTGTCTCGGTGCATGCCGATGCCTTCCGCACACCCCAGCCCAGCGGTGCCTCGGTGTTTGCGCTGTCTCAGCGGGGTGCTACCAGTGAAACCGCCCGCTGGCTGGCCCAGAGCGAGAACCGTTCAGACCTGATTGGTGGTGCCGGTGGCCTGTCGCTGGAGGGGCGTGATGAAATGCTGGCTGGCGTGTTGCTGGATTTGTCCATGACCGCCAGTATCAATGCCAGTCTGGGTGTTGGCAGTTCGGTGCTGGGCCGGCTCGGCAATGTGGCGAAGCTGCATAAGCCCGGCGTGGAGCAGGCGGCCTTTGCGGTACTGAAATCCCCGGATATTCCGTCCATTCTGGTGGAGGCCGGGTTTATTTCTAACCCTACGGAAGAAAAGAACCTGGCGAGCCAGTGGTACCGTGACAAACTGGCGAACGCAATCATGGATGGCATCCACGAATACTTCCAGCGCACACCGCCGCCGGGCACCCTGCTGGCCTGGCAAAAGCAGAACCGCGGCGGCACCGAGGTGAGCCAGTACCGGATCCGCAGCGGTGACACCCTGTCTGGCGTGGCCCGGCAAAATCAGACCACCGTCAGCGAGCTGATGCGCTTTAACGGCATGAGCGATGATCGTGTTATGGTAGGGCAAACCATTCGTATTCCCTCATCCTGATCAAGAGGTAGTTCCCGGTTATGCCCCACATTCAATTGCTCTCGCCCCGGCTTGCCAACCAGATAGCCGCAGGCGAGGTGGTGGAGCGCCCCGCATCCGTTGTTAAAGAGCTGGTCGAAAACGCTCTGGATGCCGGGGCTGACCGGATAGATATCGAGATCGAGCAGGGCGGGGTCAAACTGATCCGGGTGCGGGATGACGGCTCCGGCATCGAAGAAGCTGACCTGCCCCTGGCCCTGAGCCGGCACGCCACCAGCAAGATACTCACCCTGGACGACCTCGAAGCCGTGGGCACCCTCGGCTTCCGGGGTGAAGCCCTGGCCAGTATCAGTTCGGTATCCCGCCTTTCCCTGACCTCCCGAACCGAGGCGCAGGAAGCCGCTTCCCGGGTGGAAGTGGAAGGCCGGGACATGGATGCGAAAATCTCGCCGGCCGCCCACCCGGTGGGCACCACGGTGGAAGTGCGGGACCTGTTCTTCAATACCCCGGCGCGGCGCAAATTCCTGCGCACCGAAAAAACCGAATTCAACCACGTGGAAGAGTGTATTCGCCGGCAGGCCCTGAGCCGTTTCGACACCGGCTTCACCCTGCGCCATAACCAGCGGGTGGTGCAAAGCCTGAGGCCGGCGGAATCGCCACTGGATAAAGAGCGGCGCATCAGTTCCCTGTGCGGCCAGCAGTTTATCGACAACGCCGTAGTGATCGAAGCCGAAGCCAGCGGGCTGCGGTTGTGGGGCTGGGTGGCACTGCCAACGTTCTCCCGCTCCCAGGCCGATCTCCAGTATTTCTTCGTGAATGGCCGGGTCATCCGCGACAAGCTGGTGGCCCACGCCGTGCGCCAGGCCTACCGGGATGTGCTCTACAACAACCGCCACCCGGCCTTTGTGCTGTACCTGGAAGTGGATCCTGCCACGGTGGATGTGAACGTGCACCCCACCAAGCATGAAGTGCGCTTCCGGGATGGCCGGCTGGTGCACGATTTTATTTTCCGTACCCTGCACCGGGCACTGGCCGATGTGCGCCCGGATGATCACCTGCGGGGCGCCGTAGCGCAGTCGTTCGGGCGGGAGCCGGATTCTGCTGCTGGAACGGGTACAGGTGCCCCGGCATTCCAACCGCAGGCGCATCAGGTTTCTGGCCAGACCCCTGCCTTTAGCGGTCATTTCGGACAGGCTGGAAGTTCCCTGCCTCAGCAGGAATGGAAAGCCAGCGACCAGATGGCGTTCTACAACTCCCTGAACGAAGGCGGTGGCGTGGCAAGCGCACCCCGGGCGGAAGGTTTTATCCCGCAGCCCATGCCAACGCCGCCACAGGATGGTGAGGAAGAGCCGCCCCTGGGCTATGCCATTGCCCAGCTGCATGGCATCTATATCCTCGCCCAAAGCGGGTCAGGAATGATCGTGGTGGATATGCACGCCGCCCACGAACGCATTACCTACGAACGCATGAAGCGTGCCCTGTTGGAGCAGGACCTGAAGAGCCAGCCATTGCTGGTACCCCTGTCACTGGCGGTCAGCCAGAAAGAGGCGGCGCTGGCGGAAACCCATGGGGAGGAATTGCAGCATCTGGGCCTGCAGATTGAACGCATCGGGCCGGAAACCCTGGCGGTGCGACAGATTCCGGCACTGCTGCGGGGTGCCGACAGCGAGCAGCTGGTGCGGGATGTGCTGGCTGACCTGATCGAACACGGCCAGAGTGACCGGGTAGAAGCCGTTACCCACGAATTGTTGGGTACCATGGCTTGTCATGGTTCGGTGCGGGCAAACCGGCAGCTGACCATCCCCGAGATGAATTCCCTGTTGCGGGATATGGAAGCCACCGAGCGCAGTGGCCAGTGCAATCACGGCCGCCCCACCTGGACCCTGGTAACCCTGTCCGAACTGGACAAGTTGTTCCTTCGGGGGCGCTGATCGCTATGACTGATCATTCAACGGGTAACGGGCAGCCATTGCCTCCAGCCATTTTTCTGATGGGCCCCACCGCCTCCGGCAAGACCGACCTGGCCATGGCGCTGTGTGACTTGCTGCCCTGCGATATCATCAGCGTCGATTCCGCCATGATCTACCGGGGTATGGATATCGGCACCGCCAAACCCAGTGCCGAAGAGCTGGCCCGGGCCCCTCACCGCCTGATTGATATCTGCGACCCGGCCGACACCTACTCGGCGGCGGATTTTCGCCGGGATGCGCTGGCAGAAATGGCCGATATCACCAGCCGCGGGCGAATACCGCTGCTGGTTGGCGGCACCATGATGTACTTCAAGGCCCTGCTGCACGGTATGTCCGGCTTGCCCTCCGCCAGCCCGGAGTTGCGCCGGCAGATCGAGCAGGAGGCAGAAGGCAATGGCTGGCAGCATCTGCACGATGAACTTGCCGCCAAGGACCCGATAGCCGCAGAGCTGATTCACCCCAATAACCGGCAACGCCTGATGCGCGCTATTGAAGTCATTCGCCTGACCGGGCGGCCAATTTCTGAACTCTGGCAGGCGGAGACGGGAACTTCTTTGCAGCACCAGCGGTCTGGTATTGAGGATTACACGTATTTCACCCGGTGGCAGGCAGACGAAAGTGGAGACCTGCCGTATACTGTTTTGCAGTTTGCTCTGGCACCGGAGGAGCGCAAGGTTCTTCACGAGAGAATCCAGAAACGCTTCCTGGTGATGCTGGAGTCCGGTTTCCTGGATGAAGTCCGGCGCCTGATGGCGCGGGGAGACCTGAATCCGGAGCTGCCGTCCATGCGATGTGTGGGCTATCGTCAGGCATGGGATTACCTGTCGGGCAATAGTGACTACGAAACTTTTGTAAACCGGGGTGTGGCGGCTACCCGCCAGCTGGCCAAGCGCCAGCTAACCTGGCTGAGAAAGTGGCCAGACTTACACTGGTTGTACAGCGGTGATCCGCAAGTGGTGCTGGAAGCCTTGAAAAAGTCAGGACTACCCACCACATTTAATCCTGAAAAATGACGATCTGCACTTACCTATAAACAGGAGAATAAACATGTCAAAAGGGCATTCCTTACAAGACCCTTACCTCAATGCTCTGCGCAAGGAACGCATTCCGGTTTCTATCTTTCTGGTCAACGGCATCAAGCTGCAGGGCCAGATCGAGTCTTTTGACCAGTTCGTGATTCTGCTGAAGAACACTGTCAGCCAGATGGTATACAAGCATGCCATTTCCACCGTGGTTCCGGCTCGCAATGTGCGTTTGCCGCAGGCGAACCCGGCCGGAGAGGAAGAAGCTGAAGATTGATGCCCCGGAGTTTCCGGTTCTGACACCCGCGTTCCAGGACAGCCTTGAGCTGGAGTGGCCGCGGGTGTTTGTTTTTATGGAGTAGACTGAATCTTGTTTGAGCGTCCTGACGTCGGAGAACGGGCGGTTCTCGTGCACATTGATTTTACCGCCCACGAAGACACTGAAGACCCGGGCGAGTTCCGGGAACTGGTCACCTCTGCCGGGGTTGAGCCGGTCGCCATGGTGACCGGAACCCGCAAACAGCCCAGCCCGCGATTGTTTGTGGGAGAGGGCAAGTTGGAGGAAATCCGTGATGTGGTGGCTGCCAGCGAAGCTGATGTGGTGTTGTTCAACCATGCCCTGAGCCCGAGCCAGGAGCGCAACATCGAGCGCGAACTGCAGTGCCGGGTGCTGGATCGCACTGGCGTCATACTGGACATCTTCGCCCAGCGCGCCCGCACCCACGAGGGTAAATTGCAGGTAGAGCTGGCCCAGCTCGAGCATATGTCTACCCGGCTGGTGCGGGGCTGGACCCACCTGGAGCGCCAGAAGGGCGGTATCGGCCTGCGAGGCCCGGGTGAGACCCAGCTGGAAACCGACCGCCGGTTGCTGCGTGAACGCATCAAATCCATCCACAAGCGGCTGGAGAAGGTTCGCAAGCAGCGGGATCAGGGTCGCCGGGCCCGTAAGCGGGCGGATATTCCCACCCTGTCGCTGGTGGGCTACACCAACGCTGGCAAATCGACCCTGTTCAACCGGATCACCACGGCGAACGTATATGCCGCAGACCAGCTGTTCGCTACCCTGGACCCAACCCTGCGCCGGCTGGAACTTCCGGACATCGGGCCGGTCGTAGTGGCGGACACGGTCGGCTTTATCCGGCACCTGCCCCATAAACTGGTGGAGGCGTTCCGGGCGACCCTGGAAGAAACCACCCAGGCGACCATTCTTCTGCACGTGGTGGATTGTCACGATCCGCGTCGGGATGAAAATATCGAGCAGGTCGAGAATGTGCTGGCCGAGATCGGGGCCGATGAAGTTCCCCAGCTGCAGGTGTTCAACAAGATCGATCTGCTGGACGATTTTGTACCCAGAGTAGACCGGAACGAAGAAGGTATTCCGGTGCGGGCCTGGGTGTCTGCGGTGAGCGGTGCCGGCCTGGATTTGTTGTTCGATGCCATTGTCGAGCGGCTGGCAGAAGATGTAGTGCACCACTTTTTGGTGCTCGGGCCGGCAGACGGAAGGCTGCGGGCATTGCTGCACGAGGCCGGGTCCGTGCTCAGTGAGGAGCACCGGGATACCGGTGAATCAGTAGTGGAAGTGAGGCTGCAGAACCGGGACTGGCAGCAGTTGCTGAGCCGGGCAGGCGTCCGTGAAGACGCCATACGGCTGGAGCAACGAAGCACCTGAATTGCCCCGGCTATTGCCCGGGGCGGGATAAATCCCTAGTATTTGCAGCCATTCGATTTAACACGAACGGAGAGAACTATGGCCTGGAACGAACCGGGTGGTAACCGCAACGACAACGATCCCTGGGGGACCGGTGGTGGTCGTCGCGGCAATGATCAGGGTCCGCCAGACCTCGACGAGGCGCTGAAAAAAGGTCTCGATAAGCTTAACCGGATGCTGGGCGGCAAAGGCGGCTCCGGCAGCAATGGTGGTAGCTCAGGCAGCAGCAGTGGCGGTTTTGGCGCCATTCTGGCGATTGCGGCGATTCTGGTAGTCGGTTACGTCATGTACCAGTCGTTCTACACCGTAGACGAACAGGAGCGGGCCGTTGTGCTGCGCTTCGGTGAGTACAGCCGTACCGAGAACCCGGGTCTGCGCTTCAAGGTGCCGCTGATTGACAGAGTGTTCCTGGTTCGGGTGACCAACGTACGTACCGCGCAATCCTCCGGTCAGATGCTGACCCAGGACGAGAACCTGGTAACGGTAGACCTGCAGGTTCAGTACCGGGTTGGCGATGCCAAGGCCTATGTGCTGAACATCCGGGACTCCAACCAGGCGCTGGCTTTTGCGACCGACAGTGCCCTGCGCCACGAGGTGGGCAGTTCCTCGCTGGATGAAGTGCTGACCGAGGGCCGTGCTGAGCTGGCTGTGCGGGTAGAACAGCGCTTGCAGAGCTTTCTGCGTGATTACGGTGCCGGCCTTGAAGTTGTGCGGGTGAACGTTGAGAGCACCCAGCCCCCGGCCCCGGTTCAGGAGGCCTTCCGTGAAGTTCAGCGTGCCCGTGAAGACGAGCAGCGCCTGAAAGAAGAAGCGGAAACCTACCGTAACAAGATCGTTCCGGAAGCCCGTGGCCAGGCCCAGCGCATGATCGAAGAAGCCAACGCCTACAAGGAAGAGGTGATCGAGCGGGCCCGTGGTGAAACCGCGCGTTTCAACCAGTTGCTGGCAGTGTACGAGAACGCCCCCGCGGTTACCCGCGAGCGTATGTATATCCAGGCCCTGGAACGGGTTCTGGGTAACAGCAGCAAGATCTTTGTGGATACCGAAAGCAGCGGCAACATGATGTACCTGCCCCTGGACCGGCTGACCCAGGGTCGCCTGCCGGTTGGCGGTTCCGGATCATCGGATTCCGGCAACCAGCAGCTTGATATCCAGACACTGACCGACCAGGTACTGCAGGAACTGCGTACCCGTCAGGACACCAACATCCGGAGGAGCAGATAAGCCATGGGACCTAAAGGTGTAGTGGGTCTTGCAGGCGCCCTTATTGTTGTCCTGCTCGTGCTGTCCAGCGTGTACATCATTCCTGAAACCCACCGGGGCGTGAAACTGCGCTTCGGTGAGTTGGTGGAAACCAACATCCAGGCAGGCATCCATTTCAAGGTGCCGGTGATCGACCAGATCCGAGAGTTCGATATCCGGGTACTGACCATGGACCTTCCCTCCCGCCAGTATCTGACGGTTGAGAAGAAGCCTCTGGACGTAGATTCCTACGTGGCCTGGAAAATCCGCGACGTGGACCAGTTCTACCGGGCTACCGGTGGTGACGAGTTCCGTGCCCAGACGCTGATCCTGTCCCGGGTGGACAACGGCCTGCGTGACGAGTTCGGTATCCGCACCATGCACGAGGTGGTGTCTGGTCAGCGGGACGAGCTGATGCACACCCTGCGGGACCGCGCCAACGAAACCGCGATTACAGAATTCGGTATCGAAATCCTGGATATCCGGGTCAAGGCCATCGAGCTGCCGGGCTCCGTCAGCGAGAACGTGTATCGCCGGATGGCTACCGAGCGTCAGAAACTGGCCCAGGAATTCCGTTCCCGTGGTCAGGAGCTGGCTGAAGGTATCCGCGCAGATGCTGATCGTCAGCAAACCGTGGTACTGGCAACAGCCTTTGCTGAAGCCGAGGAAACCCGCGGTGAAGGCGATGGCGAAGCGGCCCGCATTTACGCGGACTCCTACGGTGCTGACGAGGAGTTCTACAGCTTTTACCGTAGCTTGCAGGCATATCAGAACACCTTTGCCGGCAAGGATGACATCATGGTCATCGACTCCAACAGCAACTTCATGAAGTTCCTGAAGGACCCTGCAGGGGCTAACTGATCAGTTAGCCGGCACGGAAAACCGGAATACTCAGGTATTCCGGTTTTTTTGTGTCTGCCAAGGGTGTAGAATTCTGGCGGTTTTGTGCGGGCATTTTTGCGCCCGCGCATCCTGAACCCTGAGTCATTCCCACGGCACGTTGCCGGAAAGGGAAAAACGGACAACCGAATCTCATGACTGTATCTGATCGCTGGTTACTGCCAGACGGTGTTGAAGACATTCTTCCGCCGCTGGCCGGACAGATCGAATCCCTGCGCCGGGAAGTAATGGACACCTGCCAGCGCTGGGGCTACCAGCTGGTAATCCCCCCGCTGATCGAGTATCTCGAATCCCTGTTCACAGGCACGGGACACGACCTGGAACTGCAAACCTTCAAACTGACCGACCAGCTGACCGGGCGGATGATGGGCGTACGGGCCGACATGACGCCCCAGGCTGCCCGCATCGATGCCCACACGCTGGGTCAGGACGGCATCACCCGGCTGTGCTATGCCGGCCATGTGCTGCATACCCGGCCGCGTCATATGCTGACTGGCCGTACACCGATCCAGGCCGGCTGCGAGTTGTTTGGCAGCGCCTCCGAATCGGCGGATCTTGAAGTGATCAGCCTGATGCTGGCAACCCTGCGGGTCGCCGGTTTGCCCCGGGTTCACCTGGACCTGGCGCATGTGGCCATTTATGAAAGCCTGATTTCGGCCGCCGGTTTCGACAAAGACACCGAGGAAGCCGTATTTGATGCCATGGGGCGCAAGTCTGTGCCTGAGCTGGACCGTCTGCTGGGCGAATGCCCGGAAGGCAGTGCCGGTGCCCGGTTGCGCAAGCTGGCCCGGGTGAGCGGCGGCATTGAAGCGCTGGACGAGGCCCGGGACATTCTGGGTGGTGCTTCCGAAGCCCTGGATGCGGCCCTTGATCAGTTGGCCCGGGTGGCCGGAATGCTTCAGCGCGAATATCCGGAAGTAGACCTGGGCTTCGATTTCTGTGAGTTGCGTGGCTATAACTACCACACCGGACTGGTCTTTGCCGCCTATGTTCCCGGCCATGGCGACTCGGTTGCTAAAGGTGGCCGTTACGATGCCATCGGCAGCGATTTTGGCCGCGCCCGGCCGGCTACCGGCTTCAGCCTGGATGTCCGTGCCCTGGTGGCACTGGGCAAGCGCTCGGTTCAGCGACCGGGTGCGGTCTGGGCCCCGGCAGAATCCGATGCAGCCCTGGAGCGTGCGATTGCCGGGCTGCGGGCAACGGACACGGTTATCCGGGCGCTGCCTGAAGATGCACACACCGATCCGGCCTCCCGGGGCTGCGACCGGCAACTGGTCAAGCGTGACGGCCAGTGGATTCTGGAAGCACTGGGCTGAGGTTGCGCCCGTTGTTGACGGATGTTTCTGAGTAAATTTGCAAGGCACCTGCCTCCGGGCTGCCTGATGTGAGAGAGAATCATGGGTAAAAATGTTGTTGTGCTGGGCACCCAATGGGGTGATGAAGGCAAGGGCAAGATTGTTGACCTGCTGACAGACAAAGTGTCTGCAGTGGTACGCTTCCAGGGTGGCCATAACGCCGGCCATACCCTGGTGATCGATGGCAAAAAGACGGCCCTGCACCTGATCCCGTCCGGTATCCTGCGCAAGGATGTCCAGTGCCTGATCGGTAACGGCGTAGTTCTGTCGCCAGAGGCCCTGCTCAAGGAAGTGCGCGAGCTGGAAGCCAACGGTGTACAGGTTCGCGATCGCTTGAAGATCAGCCTGGCGTGTCCGGTCATCCTGCGTACCCACGTTCGTATCGACCAGGCCCGCGAGCGCGCCAAGGGTAACGACAAGATCGGTACCACCGGCCGTGGTATTGGCCCGGCCTATGAAGACAAGGTGTCTCGTCGCGGTGTGCGTGTGGGTGACCTGTGCAACCCTGCTGACTTTGAAGTCAAACTGCGCGAGATCATGTCTTACCATAACTTCGTGCTGACCGAGTACTTCAAGGAAGAAGCCGAAGATATCGATGCGGCCCTGCAAGAGCTCATGCAGATGGCCGAAGAAATTCTGCCCATGTCTGCCGACGTTACCGACATCCTGCACGACTACCGCAAGCGCGGCGAGCACATTCTGTTCGAGGGCGCCCAGGGCTCCCTGCTGGATATCGACCTGGGTACCTACCCGTTCGTGACTTCATCAAACACGACCGCTGGCGGCACTGCCACCGGTACCGGCTTTGGTCCGCTGTACCTGGACTACGTACTGGGCATCACCAAGGCCTACACCACCCGCGTTGGTTCTGGTCCGTTCCCGACCGAGCTGTTCGATGACGTTGGTGAGCACCTGGCGGTCAAGGGTAACGAAGTGGGTACCACTACCGGCCGCTCCCGCCGCTGTGGCTGGTTTGATGCCGTCGCGCTGCGCCACGCTATCCAGATCAACAGTGTGTCTGGCATCTGCCTGACCAAGCTCGACGTTCTGGATGGCCTGGAAACCGTCAAGGTGTGCGTGGGTTACAAAACGCCGAACGGCGAAATCACCCGTCCGCCCATCGGTTGCGACAGCTACGCTGACATTGAGCCGGTATATCAGGAGCTGCCGGGCTGGAATGACAGCACCGTGGGCCTGACCAGCGTTGACCAGCTGCCGGAGAACGCCAAGGCGTACATCCGCTTCCTGGAAGAGCAGATCGAGGCGCCGATCGACATCATCTCTACCGGTCCGGACCGTATCGAGACCATTACTCTGCGTCATCCTTTCGGGGAATAACCGGCAGAGTTAAAAAAACCGCCTGCGGCATATGCTTCAGGCGGTTTTTTCGTTTCAGGGCAGGCCTCAGGGCTTTTCCGCGATGATCGTGGCCCGCTTTGGCCCCGGGTAGCCTTCAATGGTTTTCGAGGGATCGTCCGGGTCAAGGAAGTCTGCCAGGGAATTGAACCGCATCCAGTCGGTACGGCGTTGCTCTTCGGTGGTGGTGTCACTGACATCCACCACGCGGGCGTTCCGGAAGCCGGTGCGGTCCAGCCAGCGCAGCAGGGTGGGGCAGCTAGGCAGGAACCAGACGTTGCGCATCTGGCCGTAGCGGTCTTCCGGCATCAGGCTGTAGCCTTCCGGCCCGTCCACGACCAGTGTTTCCAGCACCAGTTCGCCGCCACGGCGCAGGGTGCCTTTAAGCTCCAGCAAATGGTCCAGCGGTGAACGGCGGTGATACAGCACCCCCATGGAGAAGGTGGTGTCGAACAGCTCCAGATTCTCCGGCAGGTCTTCCATGCGAACCGGCAACAGGTCGACCGGCACCTTCCCGAGATAACCCTTTACCGCCAGGAACTGGAACATGAACAGCAGGCCCGGGTCGATGCCGACGACCTGTCTCGCCCCCGCGCCGGCCATGCGCCAGCAGTGATAGCCAGAGCCACAGCCCACATCCAGAATGGTGCGCCCGTTCAGGTCCGCCAGGTGCGGTGCTACCCGGTCCCACTTCCAGTCCGAGCGCCACTCGGTATCAATGTGGGTGCCAAAGAACTCGAACGGGCCTTTGCGCCAGGGCATCAGGCCGCGAAGACCCCGCTCAAGGCTTTCGGCCTGTTCCGGAGAAAGGGATCCGGGTGAGGATACGGTCACGGCGGAGTGGTTCAGGTCCACGGCGGAGCCGGGCACAGCTGGAAGCGCTTCAAGGGCGGCCTGCCAGCGGGCCATGTCACCGTGGGGGTTGTCTTCAAAACGGCTGATCAGCTGGCCGGTGAGCACGCTGGCCCAGGCCTGCTGGTTCTCGCCATTGAGGTATTCCAGAAACGAGGTGAAATGATTACGCCAGTTGAAAGCTGCCATGGGTCTTGGTGGGTCTCGGGATCAGGGGCTCTTGATGGCCAGCATGGATACAAAGTTGAAGCACTGGTACCACACCAGTACCTGGTCAAAGCCGGCTTTCAGCAGTCGGTCACGGTGGGCGGCCAGGGTCTCCGGGATCAGCACCTTTTCAATGGCCGCCCGCTTCTGGCTGATTTCAAGGTCTGAATAGCCGTTGGCCCGCTTGAACTCGTGGTGCAGCCGGGTCTGGGTATCCTGTTCCGATGCCGACTCGAAGCGGATTTTTTCGGACAGAATCAGCACGCCGCCCGGCAGGGTGGCATCGGCAATACGGGTCAGCAAATCCAGCCGGCGTTCGGGAGGCACAAACTGCAGGGTAAAGTTGAGGGTGGTCACCGATGCCTGGGTCAGTTCTGTGTCGAGTATGTCTTCACAGAGCAGGGTCACGGGCAGCTGGTGATCGTCCAGGGCAACATAGTGCTCACAGCGTTCGATCATGGCGCTGGAGTTGTCTACGCCAATCAGGGTGCAATCGCTGTAGGGAATGCCGTGGCGCATGGCCAGGGTGGAAGCGCCCAGGGAGCAACCCAGGTCGTAGCAGCGGGAGCCAGGCTGCACATACTGCTCGGTAATCACTTCGATCATCGGAATGATGGTGGTATAGCCGGGCACAGAGCGGCGGATCATGTCCGGAAATACCCGGGCCACCGAGGCATCAAAGCGGAAATCTTCCGGGTTGCGTTCGGTGGCGAACAGGCGGTCGGTCAGCTGTTCCGGTTGCCTCGGCTTGCGGTCACTCATCTCCGGCCTCTCCAGCGGGTTCGGAGGCCAGGTCCTTGTTGGTAGGTGAGGGCCGCTGGCAGCGCACGCCACGGTTCTTGTAGTCCACCAGGATGCCCCGGAATGACGGATCGACATCGGCGGCAATGGCGAGGTACCCGTTTTCACACACCGCATGCAGCTCTGAAGACTTGCGAGACATCCGGAACTCTTCGCCTGGTTTTACATGAATGGCCTGGAAGTCGCCCACCGGAACATGGTCCTTGTTGTCCGAGTGGTTGATGCGGCCGCTGGCTTCAAGTACCAGCACGGTGCCGACAATGGCCACCAGCCCGGTGACGATCAGGCTGCGTACGGAATAACGGTTTTCGTTCTCGCTCATTGCTTACCTCTTTACGAAATTCAGTATTGCCCTGGCAGGGAAATGGCCGGCTCCTGCAAGGCTGACAGCTGCTCACGCAACGCCAGGACCTGGTCGGACCAGAACCGGGGCTGGGCGAACCAGGGGAAGAAACGGGGGAATGCGGGGTCTTCCCAGCGCCGGGCAAGCCAGGCGCAGTGGGCAATCTGGCGGTAGCAACGCAGGGGTTCGATCAGGTGCCGCTCCCGGCGGTTGAAGTCGCGGAACATTTCATAGCCTTCCAGCAGCTCCCCCAGCTGGTTGCCCCGCTCAACGGATTCGCCGTTCAGCAATAACCACATATCCTGTACCGCAGGGCCGGTGCGGCAGTCATCCAGGTCCACAAACAGCATGGTTTCGTCGCGGCACAGGATGTTGCCGGCGTGGCAATCCCCGTGAATGCGCAGGGTATCGACAACTCCAGCCTCTTCGATTCGGCGCTGGCAGCCGGCGATCAGATCCGGAATCAGGCTGTCCCAGGCCGGGCGCAGGTCATCCGGCACCCAGCCGCCATCGATCAGCAGGGCGTTATGTTCACGCATACCCTGCACCAGATCAAACCCGGGCCGGTGCTTGAAACTTTTGGTGGCCCCCATATTGTGGATCTGCCCCAGCCACTGGCCGAGGCGATACAGGGTATCGGTCACACTGGTGTCTGGTGCCTGTCCGCCCCGTTGCGGGAACACCGCGAACCGGAAGTCGCCATGGCGGCCCAGTGTTTCTCCATTGCCCATTACCAGGGGAGCAATCACCGGAATGTCCGCTGCCTGCAGCTCCAGTGAGAATTCGTGCTCTTCAAGAATCGCGTCGTCTGACCAGCGCCCAGGCCGGTAGAATTTGGTGATTACTGGAGGCCCTTCCTCCAGCCCCACCTGATACACCCGGTTTTCATAGCTGTTCAGGGCAAACAGCCGGCCGCTGACCTCGTAGCCGGCTTCTTCCATAGCATCCAGAATCACTTCCGGCCTGAGGGTGTCGTAAGGGTGGGTAGAGGCAGTGATGTCTGAAGACTCGGTATTCATAGGCCCAACTGGTAACAGTATTTGGCGCAAAGTATACCTGTTATGGGGGCTCAGGTAATGCAACGGCCGGCTAACTGCGGTAATTTCGCAGTCTGACGCAGAGGACAGGAACCGGTGTGAACGAAGACAGTTACAGGGTACAGACGGTGGTGATCGGCGCTGGTGTAGTGGGGCTGGCGATTGCCCGGGAGCTTGCCACCACCGGCCGGGAGGTGCTGGTGCTGGAAGCCGGCCCTCGCTTTGGTGAAGGTATTTCGTCCCGCAACAGCGAGGTGATCCATGCCGGGCTCTATTATCCCCGGCATTCCCTGAAGGCCCGTTTCTGTGTGCGCGGCCGCCAGCTGTTGTATGACTACTGTCAGAGCCACAGAGTGGGTTACCGCAAGTGCGGAAAATGGGTCATCGCCACCGACACGGCCCAGGCCGAAAGGCTGGCCGGCATTCGCGAACAGGCCGCCCTGAACGGCGTTTCTCTGCAGTTGCGGGATGGCGGGGAGGTCACCCGAGCGATGCCGGCGATCAATGCTTGTGCCGGGCTCTGGTCACCGGAAACCGGCATCATCGACAGCCACGGCCTGATGTTGTCATTACTGGGCGAGCTGGAAGACGCCGGCGGCCAATTGGTACTCAACAGCCCGGTGACTGCGGCTCGCACGGCCGGCCAGCTACATACATTGACCGTTGGTGATGCAGCCGTAACCCTGCAGGCCCGGGAAGTGATCAATGCCGCCGGCCTCGGTGCTCCGGCGCTGGCCCGCAACTGGCAGGGCTTGCCGGATACCGCCCGCCCGGCACAATGGCTGGCCCGGGGCGTCTACTTCAGTTACAGCGGAAAACATCCCTTCGAGAGTCTGATCTACCCGCTACCGGAGCCTGGCGGGCTGGGCGTGCACCTCACCCTGGACCTGGCCAGCCAGGCCCGTTTTGGCCCGGATGTGGAGTGGATTGATAGCGAAGATTACACCGTTAACCCGGAGCGGGTGCACCGCTTTGTGGAAGGCATCCGAACCTGGTGGCCAGGGGTGAACCCCGAACGCCTGCAGCCTGCCTACGCCGGCATCCGCCCCAAGCTCACCGGCCCCGAGGGCGGCTTCTTTGACTTCCGCATTGATGGCCCGGAACAGCATGGCCTGGCCGGGCTGGTTAACCTGTTTGGCATAGAGTCCCCGGGGCTGACGTCCAGCCTGGCCATCGCCGAGTACGTGAAATCGCTGCTTGGAGCGCACTAACCCGGAGTTCGTGCCAGTGCCCAGACCTGAATGTCCTGCGCGCCGGCGTTCCGAAGTACATCCGCCAGCAGCCTCACTGTAGCCCCGGTGGTTACTACATCATCCACAATGGCTACCCGTGCCGGTATTGGCCCGCACACCTCGAAAACCCCCGTCAGGTTCACCAGCCGTCCGGCCCGGTTCAGCCCTCGCTGGGCCTTCACCCGCCTGCGCCGACGAACCACACTTGTGGCCACCGGAATCTCCAGCTGTGTGCCCACATGCTCGGCTATGTCTTGTGCCTGGTTGAAGCCTCGCTGCCACTTCCGTGACCAGTGCATCGGGGCCGGAATGATGACATCCGGCCAGTCGCCGGGTGCCAGTTGCTGTTCCAGAAAGTCGCTGAAACCGGCCAGCAGGGGGCGCACAAACTTGCGGTGGCCATGGTACTTGTAGCGGCCGATCATGCCGTCTACCGGGAACTGGTAGCGCCACGGAATCAGGGCGCGGGAGAAGGGTGGTGCTGACACCTGGCATTCCCCGCACCGGAGCCCGGGGCTGGCAAAGGGTAGCGGCAGCGCACAGGTGTGGCAGGCCCAGCGAATGGCGGGAAGATCCTCCCGGCAGCCCTGGCACAACCCGAAGCTGGCGTGGGCTGACAGGCAGGTGACACAGCGGCCACCCTGTTTTGCGCTGTTAACCTTTTTTTCTATCAAGGTTGACAGAGATTTCAGTCCGTTTATCATCGCGGTTTATCCGTAAACCAAAAACCTTGCGAAGGTTAACAGGACTTTGCCATGACCGCTACTGCCCTCCGCCACGACTGGACCCTTCAGGAAGCCCGGGATCTTTTCAACCTGCCGTTCAACGACTTGCTGTTCCGGGCCCAGACCGTGCACCGGGAGCATTTCGACCCTAACGAAGTGCAGGTCAGCACCCTGTTGTCCATCAAAACCGGCGCCTGTCCTGAGGACTGCAAGTACTGCCCCCAGAGTGGCCATTACAACACCGGGCTGGAAAAGGAAAAGCTGCTGGAAATCGAAAAAGTGGTCGCAGAGGCCCGCGTAGCCAAAGCAAAGGGTGCCTCCCGGTTCTGCATGGGCGCGGCCTGGCGCAGCCCCTCCCGGAAGGACATGCCCTACGTGCTGGATATGGTCAAACAGGTGAAATCACTGGGCATGGAAACCTGCATGACCCTGGGCATGCTGAAAGAGGAAGAGGCCCGGGAGCTGGCCAGCGCCGGGCTGGACTACTACAACCACAACCTGGATACCTCCGAGAAGTACTACAACCACATCATCACCACCCGAACCTACCAAGATCGCCTGGATACCCTGGATAACGTGCGCAAGGCCGGCATGAAGGTGTGCTGTGGCGGCATTATGGGTATGGGCGAAGACGAAGACGACCGGGTAGGGCTGCTGGTTCAGCTCGCGAATCTGCCCCAGCATCCGGAGAGTGTGCCGGTGAATATGCTGGTGAAAGTGAAGGGCACGCCACTGGAAAACGTGGACGACCTGGACCCCTTCGAGTTTGTGCGGATTATCGCGGTGGCCCGGATCATGATGCCGGCCTCCCATGTGCGCTTGTCCGCCGGGAGGGAGCAGATGAATGAGCAGATGCAGGCGCTGTGTTTTATGGCGGGTGCTAACTCGATTTTCTACGGCGAGAAGTTGCTGACCACGGCCAACCCTGAAGCGGATGCGGATATGCAGCTGTTCCGCAAGCTTGGTATCCGGCCGGAGCAGCGGGAGCAGTGTGCCACCGAGGCGCAGGAGGTGGAGGCGCTGTCTGACGCTGTCGAGTATGAGGCGACGCGGCATCTGTTCTATGACGCCAGTCGGGAGTCGGCCGGAGTTTCCTGAAGCGGGCTTTGGTGCAGGGCTTGAAGGTGGGGGAGCTCTCCCCGGGACTCGCTCAAGACGTCCATGTGCGCTCAGGTCGGGCCATCCATGGCCCTCCATGGTCCCGGGGAGAGCTCCCCCACCTTCAGCCAGCCGAACTCCGTGATTTGAACCTCATTCGCCATAGTGAGTGCCGGTTTGGCGCGACAGGCGTTGTATACAGGCTCGTTATTCTCCGTATTGGGTGATGAAATTTATGCGTGATTTTGGGTCTGAGATTGAACAGCGAAAACAAGCCGGTTTGTACCGGAGCCGACGTCTGGTGTCAGGGCCGCAGCAGCCGGAGCTGGTGGCGGACGGAAAGCAGCTGCTGTCGTTTTGTAGTAACGATTATTTAGGGCTGGCGAATCACGCAGGAAACATCTCAGCGCTGCGGGATGCGCTGCCGGAAGCCGGTCTGGGCGGGGCGGCTTCGCATCTGGTGTGCGGGCATCACGAGGCCCATCATCGGCTGGAACAACGGCTGGCGGAGTTTGCGCAGCGCAGTTCGGCGTTGTTCTTCTCCACCGGGTACATGGCGAATCTGGGGGTGATTTCCGCGCTGGCGGGGCGGGGGGATACGATTTTCTCGGATCGGCTGAACCATGCATCGATTATCGATGGCTGTGTTCTGAGCCGGGCGAAGGTGCGACGGTATGCTCATGGGGACGTGTCTTCGTTGGAGGCAATGCTGGCGGAGACCTCGGGCCATAAGCTGGTGGTCACCGATGGCGTGTTCAGTATGGACGGGGATGTGGCGCCGTTGAAGGAGCTTGCCCGGGTATGTAAGGCCCATGATGCCCTGCTGGTGGTGGATGATGCCCATGGTATTGGCGTGCTTGGTCCGCAGGGGCGGGGCAGTGTGCTGGAGGCCGGGTTGTCGGAGGCGGATGTGCCGGTTTTGATTGGTACCCTGGGCAAGGCCGTGGGCACCAGTGGAGCATTTGTGGCCGGGCCGGCGGTGTTGATGGATTACCTGGTGCAGAAGGCGCGCACTTATATCTACACCACCGCCATGCCGCCGGCGCTGGCGAAAGCTACTTGCGCCAGTATTGAACTGATCGAGCGCGATGATGCGCGCCGGGCCCATTTGCAGGCCCTGATTGCCCGGTTCCGTGCCGGCGCGCAGCAGCTGGGGTATCAGCTGATGCCCTCGTACACACCCATCCAGCCCATCATGGCGGGTGATAACCACACGGCTCTGGCACTAAGCGGGGCTTTGGAAGAGCAGGGCATGCTGGTTACCGCCATCCGCCCGCCCACGGTGCCGGAAGGCGAAGCCCGGTTGCGGGTTACCCTGAGCGCCGCGCATTCGGAAGCCCAGGTTGACCGGTTGCTGCAAGCCCTGGCCCAGTGCCGCTCCCTGTTACCGGAACAGGCCGCCCGGAAGCCGGTTGCCGTATGAGCGCCTACAGCGACCTGACGGCAATAACCCGTGCCGAAGGCGGAACCGGCAGCAAAGCCTGCATCGCCCGAGGCTTCGGCAGTGCGAGCCACACCTACGACAGCGCCTCCCGCCTGCAAAAAACCATGGGCGACACCATGCTCGAGCAGATTAAGGAGAACCCGGAGCCGGCCAACATCCTGGACCTTGGCTGCGGCACCGGCTGGTTCACCCGCAAACTGGCAAGCCGGTACCCGAATGCCGCCATCACCGGCGCAGACCTGTCCCCCGGCATGCTTCAGCAGGCCAAAGGCTGTAGCCCCGAAACCATAACCTGGCTCAACGCAGACGCCGAACAGCTCCCTCTGGCGGACAACAGCGCCGACCTGGTCTTCAGCAACCTGATGATCCAGTGGAGCACCCGCCCGGAAGCCATCCTGGCCGAATGCCAGAGAATCCTCAAACCCGGCGGCACCCTGGTCATCTCCACCCTGCTGGATGGCACCCTGCAAGAACTCAAGCAAGCCTGGTCCAAGGCCGACCCCGGCCAGCCCCACGTAAACCGTTTTACCCACCATACCGACTGGCAGCAATTAACCAGCCGGCAACTCCCCGGTTCCACCCTCGAGACGACAACCCTCACCTTGCCCTATGATTCCCCCATGGCCCTGAACCGTGAGCTCAAACACCTGGGGGCTGTGTTCAAAGGCGAAGAACGCCGCAGAACCGTTACCGCTCCGGGAAGATTCAAGGCGATGTGTGCAGCCTATCCGAAAGCAGAAAATGGCCAGATCGTCGCCAGCTACCATGCAGGCTGGTTGTATTGGATAAAGACAACCTGAGAGTCGTCTTCAGGCAATCCAAAAATTGACCACCAGCAGGACGGCAAACACAAAGTTTGAGGAGAGGGTGTGGGCAAGGCTTTCCGGGACTATCTTTCGCCATGGATGGCGAAAGCTAAGCGCACAGGGGTGAGGCAAGTGTTTATGAAGCGAAGCTTCATGCGCAGCTGAACGCCAGCAATCTGTGATTGCTGGCCGGACCCCGCAGGGGGCTTGAGCGTGTCCCGGAAAGCCTTGCCCACACCCTCGCCCCGCACCCAAGTGTCGGTTCTGAAAAGTAGAGCCGAAGGCAAAACTTGTCCCCAAAGTTAAATGCAGTAGGAATCCAAGAAAATGGCAAAGAAAACCTATTTCGTAACAGGCACCGACACCGGCGTAGGCAAAACCATCGTCGCCGCCGCCATCCTCGAGGCCGCCAAAGCCCAGGGCAAACGCACCCTCGCCATGAAACCCATCGCGTCAGGGTGCGAACAGACCCCCGACGGGCTGCGCAATGACGACGCCCTGATGCTGCAGGCGGCAATGACCGAACAGCTGTCCTACGACGCCATCAACCCCATCGCCCTCGAACCCGCCATTGCCCCACACGTAGCCGCCCAACAAGCCGGCAAACAATTGACCGCCCAACGCCTCATCGGCTTCTGCCGGGGCATGCAGATCCGTCCGGCCGACCTCATGCTGGTGGAAGGCGCCGGCGGCTGGCGGGTGCCCCTGAACGACCGGGAAACCTACGCCGCTGTACCGCGCGAGCTGAAACTGCCGGTGATTCTGGTGGTCCCTCTCAAACTTGGCTGTATCAACCACGCCATGCTCACGGTGGAGGCCATTCAGAATGACGGCCTGACGGTAGCCGGCTGGGTTGCCAACCACCCGGAGCCGGAAACCATGAGCTGCGAACAGGAAACCCTCGGTTACCTGGTCAACCACATTCCGGCTCCGTGCCTGGGCATACTGCCGCGCCTGGATGACAACGAAACCGGGCGCCTTCCGGCCCGGCTGGCAGACTTTCTGAATATCACTCCGCTATTTGATGGCTGACAGGTCTGCAGGCTGGACCACACAAAATTTGCTCAGGGCTATTGACAATTCCGTGCCTCAAAACGTATGTTTCAAACAAGTGTTTAATTAAGGCTGCGGTGCAGCGCATCGTGGTGTCTGAGCAAACCCAAGGCTAAAGGCTGTTACTGCATTCAGCCGAGACCGAAACCGAGGTGGATTCCATGCCTGAATACAAAGCGCCCCTGCGTGAAATGAGATTCGTACTGAACGAGCTGCTGGACAGCGAGCAGCACTACGCCAGTCTGGAAGGTGCCGAAGACGCAACTCCGGATATGGTGGACGCCATTATCCAGGAAGGTGCAAAGTTCTGTGAGCAGGTGCTGTCTCCGCTGAACCAGGTTGGTGACCAGGAAGGATGCACCTGGAGCGAAGACGGGGTTAAAACTCCCACCGGTTTCAAAGAAGCCTACCAGCAGTACGTGGAAGGCGGCTGGCCGTCCATGGCTGCAGACCCGACCTACGGTGGCCAGGGCCTGCCGCACTCCCTGAGCCTGGTGATGAGTGAAATGGTTGGTACTGCCAACTGGTCGTGGGGCATGTACCCGGGCCTGAGCCACGGCGCCACCAACACCATCGAAGCTCACGGCAGTGAAGAGCAGAAGCAGACCTACCTGACCAAGCTGATCAGTGGCGAGTGGACCGGCACCATGTGCCTGACCGAGCCGCACTGTGGTTCTGACCTGGGCACCCTGCGTACCAAGGCCGAGCCGAACGCTGACGGCTCCTACAGCATCACCGGCACCAAGATCTTCATCTCCGCTGGCGAGCACGACATGGCCGATAACATCGTCCACATCGTACTGGCTCGTCTGCCTGGCGCACCGGAAGGTACCAAGGGTATCTCCCTGTTCATCGTGCCCAAGCATCTGCCGAACGAAGACGGCTCTGCCGGCGAGCGTAACGCGGTATCCTGTGGCTCCCTGGAGCACAAGATGGGTATTCACGGCAACGCCACCTGCGTAATGAACTTCGACGGTGCCAAGGGCTGGCTGATCGGGCCGGAGAACAAAGGCCTGAACTGCATGTTCACCTTCATGAACACCGCCCGTATCGGTACTGCTATCCAGGGTCTGGGTGCTGCCGAACTGGGCTTCCAGGGCTCACTGGCGTATGCCAAAGAGCGTCTGGCTATGCGTTCCCTGAGTGGTCCTAAGAACCCGGAAGGCATTGCTGACCCGATCATCGTCCACCCGGACGTGCGTCGCATGTTGCTGACCCAGAAAGCCGTTGCAGAGGCCGCTCGTGCCCTGATCTACATGGCTGGCCAGCAGGTAGATATCGTGCACGCCGGCAAGAATGAAGAAGAGCGCAAGCACGCGGACGCGTTGCTGGGCTTCCTGACCCCGATCGCCAAGGCGTTCCTGACCGAGATCGGTTACGAGTCTGCCAACCTGGGTATGCAGGTATTTGGTGGCCACGGCTACATCGCCGAGTGGGGCATGGAGCAGAACGTCCGTGACGCCCGTATCTCCATGATCTACGAAGGCACCACCGGCATTCAGGCGCTGGACCTGCTGGGCCGTAAGGTTCTGATGACCCAGGGCGAAGCCCTGAAAGTGTTCACCAAGCAGGTGCACGTATTCTGCAAAGAAAATGCAGATAACGAACAGCTGAAAGAGTTCATCGAGCCGCTGGCTGCGATCAATAAGGAGTGGGGCGATCTGACCATGAAGGTCGGCATGACCGCCATGAAGAACCGTGAAGAAGTGGGTGCGGCCTCTGTCGACTACCTGATGTACTCCGGTTACGCCGTGTTCGCCTACCTGTGGGCCCGTATGGCCAAGGTCGCCCAGGAGAAACTGGCTGAGGGCAGCCCTGAAGAGATGTTCTACAACGCCAAGCTCCAGACTGCGCGCTTCTACTTCACCCGTATGCTGCCGCGCACCAAGACCCACGCGGCAACCATGCTGGCGGGTGCCGACACCCTGCTGGATATGCCGGAAGAAGCCTTCGCTTTCTAAGGCGGGGCCGCTATCTGGTTGATGGCAGTGAAAAAGCCCGTACTCCCGCAGGAGGCGGGCTTTTTTCATGAGTTTGGTGGCACGTTTGAGGTAGAATGGCGGGCCACAGAATAACAATCTTGTTTCGGACACATAGCCGAGCGGGCGAACCAGAAGACCTTTACAAAAAAGGCGTTGTTATCCGGTTCGCCAAGTGACTGACTGAATTTCTGGAGAGTTATACATGGCTGATTATCAGGCACCCCTTCGTGACATGCGTTTCGTTCTGAACGAAGTGTTTGATGCACCCTCCCTGTGGGCATCTCTGCCGAAGATTGCAGAAAACGTAGACCCCGACACCGCTGATGCCATTCTTGAAGAAGCTGGTAAAATCACCAGCGGCGTGCTGGCGCCCCTGAACCGCGAAGCAGACGAGCAGGGCTGTCAGTGGAATGAGGGTGAAGTAACCAGCCCGGAAGGCTTCAAAGAAGCCTACCAGACCATCGTTGAAGGTGGCTGGAACGGACTGGGTGGCAACCCCGAGTTCGGTGGCATGGGCATGCCGAAAACCCTGGTGGCCCAGTTTGAAGAAATGATGCAGGGCGCCAACATGGCCTTCGGCCTGGCTCCGATGCTCACCGCCGGTGCCTGCCTGGCCCTGGACGCCCACGGCAGCCAGGAGCTGAAAGAGAAGTACCTGCCCAACATGTACTCCGGCGTCTGGTCCGGTGCCATGGACCTGACCGAGCCCCACGCCGGTACCGACCTGGGCATTATCCGCACCAAAGCCGAGCCGAACGACGACGGCTCCTTCAACGTGACTGGCACCAAGATTTTCATCACCTGGGGCGAGCACGACATGGCGGAGAACATCATCCACCTGGTGCTGGCCAAGCTGCCGGACGCGCCGAAAGGCCCGAAAGGCATCTCTTTGTTCCTGGTGCCCAAGTTCCTGGTGAACGACGACGGCTCCCTGGGCGAGCGCAACCAGTTCAGCTGCGGTTCCATCGAGAAAAAGATGGGTATCAAGGCTTCTGCCACCTGCGTCATGAACTTTGACGGTGCCAAAGGCTGGCTGGTCGGCGAAGAAAACAAAGGCCTGGCCGCCATGTTCACCATGATGAACTACGAGCGCCTGGGTGTGGGCATCCAGGGCATCGGCGCCGCCGAAGCCTCCCTGCAAAGCGCCCGCGAGTATGCCAACGAGCGTATCCAGAGCCGCGCGCCGACCGGTGCCCAGCAGCCCGAAAAAGCCGCTGACCCGATCCTGGTACACCCGGATGTCCGCCGCATGCTGCTGACCATGAAGAGCTACGTAGAAGGCGGCCGTGCCTTCTCCACCTACGTGGCCCAGTGGCTGGACATTTCCAAGTACTCCGATAACGACGAACAGCGCAAACACGCCGAAGGCATGGTTGCCCTGCTGACCCCCGTCGCCAAAGCCTTCCTGACCGACCGCGGTCTGGACACCACCATCATCGGCCAGCAGGTCTTCGGTGGCCACGGCTTCATCCGCGAATGGGGCCAGGAGCAACTGGTACGCGACTGCCGCATTACCCAGATCTACGAAGGCACCAACGGCATCCAGGCCATGGACCTGATGGGGCGTAAAGTAGTCGGCAGCCAGGGCCAGCTGTACGAATTGTTCGTACAGGACGTAGCCACCTTCATCGAAGCAAACACCGGCGACGCCGCCCTGAAGCCCTACCTTGAGCCACTGGCTGCTGCTGTTGAGCGCTTGTCCGACGTTACCGAACACGTCATCAAACAAGCCAGCGACAACCCCAACGCCATCGGCGCCGCTGCTGTCGACTACCTCGACATGTTCGGCTACACCGCCCTGGCGTACATGTGGGCCAAAACCGTCAAAGCCGCCGCACCAAAAGCCGAGGGCGATACCTCCGGCTTCTACACCGGCAAGCTGAAGACAGCCCGCTTCTACTTCGACCGCCTGCTGCCAAAGACCGTGTCTCTGGCCGAAGGCATCCGCAGTGGCAGCGATGCGATGATGGCACTGGCGGCTAACGAAATCTGATCAGACTTCGTTGCTCGGGATAACAAAAAAGCAGGCCCAGGCGGCCTGCTTTTTTGTTTGATGCTAACTGAAATGTCCGGGCGTTGGATCGGGGAGGCCCTTCCGAAACCTTGTGGAGCTGATCGCAGCAGTGCGGGCGCCAGTCAGGGGGTAGCTTTCCAAAACCTTGCGGAGCCAGGGATGGCGGAGCAGAGCGTACACGGACGTATCTACAGCGTGTTTTGGAAAGCTACCCCCTGACTGGTGCTTACTCCCAAAGCGAGATCAAAACCTCAGAGCCGGCTCATCAGCCCGGGATTCACCACAAACGGATTCTCATTACCCTGAATCTCGGCAATCCGGCTATGCCGCGCCAACTCGCCATCATCCGGCGGATCCAGCTCATTCCAGCCCTGAAACAGCGTAGTAGCCCCCAACCAAGGCAACCCGTAAGTATCGACCATGTAAGCCATGGTCCGGGCCACATCACCCTTTGCATGCTCCGGCGGCTCGAAAAACTGCGCGCTTTCACGAATACCGCAGTCATCCGGCTGGGCACTGGTGCCAATGTTCTCATAGCGGGCATTACGGCGGCGCATCTCTATCCGGCTGGTTACCGGCACCATATTGTGCAGATCCGAGGCAATCTGCCGGTAACGGTTATCCCGCTTGCACTGGGATGTGGTGCCGCAATCCAGGGCCGAGCGCACATCGGCCAGAGGGTAGACATAGCCGGTAGTCAGCACAAAACCTTTGCTGGTAAATGGACGCTCACAGAAAAAGGATGAACCCCCATCGGCATACAGGTTGCCCCAGAACTCGTTTGTGATCACGGTGTCGGGGTCGCTGAACCGGGTGTTCTGGCCGGTAACCAGCCCGGCAGACAGGGTAAGGATCAGAGTGGCAGAGAGTGCAGTAACTTTCTTCATATGACAGATATACCTCACAGTATGTGCCATATTCCGTGGCCAGCCAGACGGCAGGTTGGTGGCAAAATGAACAGTACGACAAAATTATGACGCACGATTCATTTCATACTGTGAAGTATGGCACAGAGACAGTGAGAAGTGCTCCCCTGTGCCCGAAATGATGTATCTGATTGTTAACAGGTTAACGTTTACTTCAGCTTGTTGCGGATGTTCTCGTAGCCGGATTTCAGCTCTTCCCCCAGCTTGCGCGCGGTTTCCCGGGCTTCCTGACTGGCGTCTTCTGCATCGTGCCGGATC
>Ga0209075_1000171_pt1 | contig 58476 bp, 54 predicted proteins | sample Stecom2011_FD_187523 | JGI IMG/M metagenome (GOLD analysis project Ga0209075, IMG submission 187523) | Agricultural soil microbial communities from Utah to study Nitrogen management - Steer compost 2011 (SPAdes) (version 2) | ecosystem: Environmental > Terrestrial > Soil > Agricultural land...
CGCGGCCTTGAGAAAATGCCCCATCATGCCTTCCACCATGGTTTCACAGCAGCTGTCGTGCAATCCCAAACGGCTATGGAGGAAGACCCTCGGCCAGTCAGTTTCGGGAATCTGCGCAACCACATCGGTCACCTTTGCCAGTTCCCGCTGGTAAAACCGGTTGAACGTTTGCGCTTCCTCCTGTCGCCCGAGCACCTCACCCAGAAGCGCCATGCTTTTGGGTGTATTCACCAAGGGGTTCTGGCGGAAGTCAATGAACACCACAACTACACCGGCTCGCTGAAGCTGATCAATCAACATCTTGTTACGGGCGCCAGGGCCGTGTCCCTCCAGGCTGAAGATAGCCAGATCAGCACCCAGACCAAGCACGCTTTCCAGGCTAAAGCTGTCGGCCGAGGTGTGCCCCACCCGGGGCACATCCGCCAGTGCCGGGAAGGCTTTCAGGTACTGGGCGTAACCGCCCGGATCGGTCATCTCGAAATCTGGCAGCATACCGGCCAAGCGGTCGGGTAGCGCGTCTCCGTCCAGTATGGCAAGCGCCGGGATATAGCGGCTTTCACCCAGCACGATCCGATTCACCTCACTTGGCAACTCAACCGAACGACCTGCTAAATCAGTGACCGTGCGGGCAGCCAGAGAGAGGTCAGCCCACAAACAGAAAAGGCCGCCCACCAGGGCGGCTATGCATCGAATGCGTAACATCATCGGCCTCAAAAGCGCATGGCCAAACCAAGGCGAATATCCCGACCGGGTGCGGGCATACCCACAACACCTTCGTATCCTGCTATGCCCTGATAATCGGCATTACTGGCATGGTCGAGGTATTGCTTGTCGCCAACATTCTTCACCGCCAAAGTCAGACGCAGATCTTCATTACCCGTTGGCAGCCAGTTCACGAACAGGTCGTGCACCCCGTAACCTGGCTTATCGATCGTGCCCACAGTGGTTTCAAGGTCGTCGATTCCCTGCACAAATTGGCCCTGCCACCCAAATTCCAGGTTATGGCTCCAGAGGTAGGTCAGGTCAGCGACCCAGGTATCACCGATGGTATTGCCCAGCAGGTTATGCTCGTACACGGTCAAAGGCTGGCCATCGACTTCGGCGTCATTGCTGTGAAAACTCAAGCCGGCACTCAAGGCATTCCACTGGTAGCCGGTTGCAATGCGATAGCCATCAGATTTCAGATCGCCAATGTTCCGGTAGATGGCAGGCCCGAACAGAACATCGGCGATAGCATCCTTGATTTCAGACCGGTAAACCTCCGCCGACAGGGAGAAGTTCTGGTAAACATAATCAAAGCCCACTTCGGTATTCTTCGCCCTTTCACCTTTGAGGTCAGGATCGTTCTGCGCAAGATCTACCTTGAAGGCGTCACGCGGCATAGGCCCGCGGAAAGCTTCGGCGTAGCCAGCTTTCAGCGTCAAACCATTCAGAACTTGCCAAGCCAGACTTGCATTCGGGCTAACGGCATCCTCACTGAATGTCTGGTCGTTGTTATCCTGCAAGTTGTAGTCGTCATAACGGGCGCCTGCGCTGAGCAACAATTGCTGTGTAAGCCAAACGTCCGCTTGCAGGTATACGCCCAGGACATCACCGGTTTCTTCTTCGGCCCGCTTATCAGCTTCCCCACCGGCATTGACTTTGTCTTCACGGTAATCGACGCCGTAGGTCAGGCTGTGGCTGCCCAACTGGCTGGTATTGCGCAGATCCCCACCGATGCTGCGAGTAAAACCGAAGTACCGGCCCCAGCGATCTGCCACATTCTGCTCCAGCTCCGCTTTGCTCTGATACAAAGTGAATTCTGCGTCCAACCAGGGATTGCCTTCCGGCGCCACACCATAGTTAAGAGTGGTCGTATCCCGGCGGCCATCAAGGTCGTAGAGTTTATTGAAGTTGCTGACGGCCCACTGAGGGCGCTGCGGCCGCTCACCCTCATCGTTGCGGATTTCGTGGCTCAGGCGCAGTGTCTGGCCATTGGCGAAGTGCCCAACCAGTTTCGCCATACCAACTTGTTGGCGGGCATCAGTGCCGGGCACCTCGTCACCGTTACCGTCTTCATAACGCTCATGATCGCTCTGATTTACAGAAACCAGAGTGCTCCACTGATCGTTCAGGCGACCGAATATTGTGGTACTGGCACTGTAGCCTTTGGTGTTGGAGAAGGAACCCAGTTTGACCAAAGCACCGACATTCTCACCTTCACGCAGGAGATCTTCCGGGTCTTTGGTAATAAAGCGGATCGCACCACCCAGAGCACCGGCACCTGCCGTGGCTTTCCCGGCACCGGTATCCACCTCCACTCGCTTCAGCAGATCCGGGTCAACCACGATTCGGCCGGTATGGTGAAACAATACGCCTGCTTGAGTGGCACCATCCACGCTGACGTTCAGCAGTGGATCTTCCAAACCGCGAACGTAGACTTTCTGGGCGACGCCTACAGAGCTGCCTACACTCACCTCCGGCTCGCCGGCAAAGATATCTTCCAGATCGGCAGAGAGAAAACGCTCAATACTTTTAGCATCCACCACTGCGTCGGCCTCTGCCTCACGCTCGGCCGTTACCTGTATCGTTTCCAGGGCAACGGGTTCAGCATACACAACAGGGCTGGATACAAGAGCCAACCAAAGAGCACTGCGGCGATAATGTTTCGGTTGTGCGACCGTGGAAAAAACTGCCATAGCGACCAAACTCCATCATGATAATGATTCGTATTTGACATGCATTCTCGATAACTTGTGTCGCTAAGGAAACCGGTTTTACATTTGTTACATTTGCTCTCGCCCTGTCACGTATCCATCGCTTTACAGAAAGCAATAACCTTTGCCGTGTACGGTTTGCAGGCGGTCACTGGCCACCCCCGCCGCAACCAGCTTGCGGCGAATGCGGCTAAGATGCATGTCCAGGCTGCGGTCGTACCGATTGAACTCTTTTTCGAGCACCACTTGGTACAGGTAGGGCTTGCTCAGAGGCTCTCGTTGATGCAGAACCAGAATCCAGAGCAAACGAAACTGAATGGGGGTGAGGCTCACCAGCCTCCCCTGGAAGCTTACCTGTAGCTTTTGCCGATCCAGTTGCAGCTCACCGAGTTGCAATGTTGATGGCTCAGCTCTTTGGTCGGTATCGCCTCGCGTTCGTCGAAGCAGCGCCTCAATTCTCAGAAACAATTCGGTAAAGCTGAAAGGCTTGGGCAAACAGTCGTCGGCGCCTTCCCTATAGCCCATGATGCGCTCGTCCTCTGCATCGCACGCAGTCAGCATCATGATTGGGGTTTGACTGGTTTTGCGAAGCCTTTTGAGCACTTCGAAACCCGTCATTTTTGGCAAAAGAACGTCAAGAAGGATTAAGTCGAACCGCTGGGCCAAAGCGGCAACCAACGCCTGATCACCGTCATGGCTTTGTAGTACTCGATACCCGCGGGAGGACAGCTCGCTTGCCAACTGCCCCCTCAGGACCGGGTTATTTTCGGCAATCAGGATCTTTGGGTTGTTATTGGCAGGCACAGCCATCTAATGATACCGACTATCAAATGATAATGAGTATCATACGCACCAGATAAAAGTGCCTCAAGTGTCGTGTTTAATCACCTGTCTCAGAGGTCAATGCTTCCTGTAACAACGCCTGCAGATGGCTTGGCAGGTTCACTGCCAGCGCCAAGGCCCGCTCATGGGCCCGCTGCGACATTTTGCCCCAGGTTCGTCGCACAATCCGGAGCCATTTTTCCCGATCATATTCCGCGTTATCCGCATAGAACTGGGCAAAATACTTCTCGAGAAACACCATACAGGCGACGTCTTCCAGCAGTTGTGTGTCTGCGTCTTTACGCAACTCCCGCTTGGTCACAATCACCTCAACCCGCTCACATTCGCTCTCGGGGTAGCCACACTCCGCCATAATCTCAGCGGCCCTGCGCCCGTGCATGCGCCCACAGGCCAGACGCCACTCGTAATAGGACTTTCGGCCCTCCGGGTAATCACTGCGGGGCATCTTCCAGCGTTCAAGATGCTGGGCACGGCAGGCTATCTGCACTCGTTCGGAGGGGGCTGGCTCCAGCTCATACAGCCAGCGAGTCATGTGCAAACTGTAGGCATATTCCCTTGGTATGGACTCGCCTGCTACAACCTCCTCATTCGGGTCTGCGCGATTTGCACCATCAATCGCATCCAGAACACATTTAAGAGATGCCTCACTCATACTGTCTCCTTTTACGACACAATTACCCCTCAAGGGCTATTGCGCCGAACCTCGTATTATCTGATGATCAAAACTACTGGCAGCCGGATAAAGACCATGGTGAATATTTCAATCCCCAAAACACCATATAGAAAGGTCCCGGCCCCATGGCGCGCGGCCTATGAGGCGCATATCCAGATAGTAGAACGACAAGTTGCCGTTGTTGCGGCTTGGGTGCTATTGATCACCGTGGTTTTTTATCAGTTTACCCACCAGTTGCGCCTTGGCCACAACGCTGACGTGTGGCTGACCGAGGCGGCGTGCCGGTTACCGGTTTTGCTATGCGCATTGCTCACGCTCGTCTCCCACTACACCGGAAAACCCAGATGCCAGAGCCGCTATCTGCTCCGAGCCATGGGGCTCTCGGTGATGACCATGATACTGTCACTGTTTCTGGTTCACTACAGTGGGCAGCATGAAAATATTTATCAAGTAACCAACGGAATGGTTATCAGCTTTTTCGGGGTTACCGTTCTCTCAGTTAGAGGCCCAAAAGAGTTTTGGCTCCTGTTCGCGGTGCCGCTGGCCATTTTTGTACCCGTGGCGCTGGCAATGGGCATTGCTACAAAGGCACTGCTTCCCTTTTTGTTTGACCCGATGGTTATGATGGTTATTGGCTTCGTGCTCAGTGAAGCACTGAGGCAACTCCGGAAAGGTGAGTTTCTGGCCCGGCAACAACTCAGGGAACAGGCGACAACCGACCAGCTGACCGGGTTACTGAATCGACGCGCCATGCTCCAGCTGCTGGAGCAGGAACACGCCAGGGCGCAGCGCTACGGCGCCACTTATAGCCTTATTCTTGGTGATCTGGACCGGTTCAAAGGGGTAAACGACCTCTACGGCCACAATATTGGTGACATCGTGCTTCAGGAAACCGCTCACAGGCTAAAACGTCAAATTCGCGCCGAGGATGCCTTATGTCGCTGGGGTGGCGAAGAATTCCTTATACTTTTACCACAGACGAGTCTGGATGGCGCCCTGCATGTAGCCGAGAAGGCTCGTCTTGCCCTGGCAGACGAGCTCATGGAAGCCGGAGAGCACAGCATTCATCAAACCATTAGCCTGGGAATGACGAGTTGCCAGGGGGTCACTGACATTGAAAGCGCCATAAAGCGTGCCGATGATGCTTTGTACCTCGCCAAAGAAAATGGGCGCAACCGCATTGAAGTGATAGCTGCGCCTGGCTTGGAGCCGCATGTAACCGCAGACGATATCAAGCCTGCGCAGACGGGCGCGCCTTGATACGGTCATACCATGCTTGAAGATGGGCATGCTCCGGCAGGATGCGGATATTCACTACGCGGGCGAAGGCTACCGTAGTAAACGCGTTTATATCAGCAGCGGTTAACCGGTCGCAGCAGAGATATTCCTTGTCCGCGAGGTGGTTGTTCAGAAATGCCATAAACTTTCCAACACTCTTCCCGCAGTCTTCACCCCATTCCTTGATCGGGTTCATTCTGTCTTTGAAATAGCCACTGGTGTGCTGAAAGCACATGCCTGTTGGCATAAAGAAGTAGAACTCCACCCATCTGACCCACTGCTCAATCAGCGCTTTCTCCAGCGGAGTATCTCCCAGCAGAGTGGGCGTTTCCGGATAGCTTTCTTCAAAATAACGGCAAATGGCCATGGTTTCGGCAATGCAGGTGCCGTCGTCCAGTTCCATCACCGGCACTTTCTTCATAGGGTTGCGTGCCACGTACTCCGGCGTCAGGTTTTCGCCCTTCTGCAGGTCAATCTCGATGAATTCGGCTTTCTCAAGCAGCCCTTTTTCTGCCATGAACATGCGTACGCGGCGAGGATTCGGTGCGGTTTTTGTTTCGAAAATTTTCATTATTATAAGCTCCGTTCCGGAAAAGCAGGATGAATCAAAGTTAAAAGCCTTCGAGAGATTGGCCCGAAAAAAGGGTTGCGTCAAGCAACTGGCCAGAAGCCCCAACAGCGGTCCGGATACGTCCTCATAAATGCCACATTTTTGTTAAAACCTTGTAACTGAGCTCAGGACCCTTATGCTTATAGCTACGTAGTAACCGAGATGAATCGTTTTGCCCTACTCCCGGCCTTGCCAGAAAACTGCAAACCAGAGAGCCGTTCCCGGTTACTCCATATCAGTAATACAACAACCCATAAAACAACTGATACCCGATTTCACCAACCCTCAAACGGAGAAGTGACTATGCGAAAGCTTACGTCTGCTGCACTGCTATGTGCGCTATCTGTGCCCGCCATGGCACAAGCCAACTGTGGCGAAGTTTCCATTACAGAAATGAACTGGGCTTCCAATACAGTGGTCACCAACGTAGCCAAGTTCATCATGGAACAAGGTTATGGCTGCGACGTGTCAGTCATCCCGTCAGACACAGTCCCGGCTGTGACGTCGGTTGCAGAAAACGGCGAACCCGACATTGTCACCGAACTGTGGTTGAACTCGGCCGGCGAGGCGTACCTGCGCCTCGAAGAAGAAGGCAAAATTGAGCGGCTGGCTAAAGTACTGGATCCCGGCGGCGAAGAAGGATGGTGGCTGCCCACCTACCTGGTTGAAAACACCCTGAGCTGAAGACCATTGAGGGCGTGATGGCCAACCCCGAACTGGTAGGCTCGCGCTTCAACAACTGCCCGGACGGCTGGGGCTGCAGAATTGTAAACGACAACCTGATTCGAGCCATGGATCTTGAAAAATCCGGTATCGATGTATTCAACCATGGTTCCGGCGAAACCCTCGCTTCTTCAATGGCATCTGCCGTACAAAAAGAAGAACCTTGGTTCGGCTATTACTGGGGCCCCACCGTGCCTATGGGCAAGTACGACATGACCCGTGTAAAGCTCGGCGATTACAAGCAGAAGGTTCACGAGAAAAACCAGAACGCCAACGCCGACAACCCGGGTGTTTCCGAGTTCCCGGCGGCAACGGTTCTTACATCAGTCACTACCGACTTCAAGAAACGCGAGCCTGAAGTGACCGCAATGCTCGGCAAAATGACGTTCAAAACAGACACCATGAGTGGCCTTCTGGCATGGATGGACTCCAACAACGCATCCGCGGAAGAAGCAGCGGTGTATTTCCTGAGCACCCACCGCGAAGAATGGTCTGACTGGCTGAACGATGAAGCCAGAACAAAGCTTGCTGCTATTCTTGAATAACTGACAGCCCCGCCCTTGCCCGGGTGCAGCATTTGCAAAAATCTGCCCCGGGCACACCTGTTAATGAGAACAACTGAATCTGTGGCGTATGGCTCCCCATGCGCAGAAGAGGCTAAACAAAGATGGCAACCTACGACTCCCTGTTTTCAGCACTTGGGTTAAAAGACTGGTGCGCGAAAGGTAAAGAAGACGGCCCGATGTCGATGGCTGATCTGCTCGCCAAAGCCAAGGGCAAAGATGCAGAGCCAGAATCCCTGTGGGACGTTCCGTTCCCGTCGATGGACGCGCTTAACGACTCCTGCGCCGCATTCCCCCAATCCAGAGAGCTTACAAAAGGCCTTGAAGAGGGCTTCCTTGCAGTAAAAGACAACCTGAGTCTGGTGCTTGACCCACTAACCCAGCCGCTAAGCTGGGCACTTGATGGCGCCCTTTACGGCATGCTCAACACGCCTTGGTGGATCATCATCCCCATCATGTTGGCGGTGGTTTTTCTGGTCACCAAATCCTGGAAGCTGGTGCTGTTTGTGGGCATCAGTATTTGTCTGTTGGCGTTCATCGATTACTACGAATACGCCATGCAGACCCTTGCCATCATTTTCGTCTGCGCTTTCCTCTGTGTACTGTTTGGTGTGCCCATAGGCATTGCCATGTCCAGAAGTGACACCTTGCAACGGCTGACAATCCCGGTTTTGGACATGCTGCAGACCTTGCCACCTTTTGTTTATCTGATTCCGCTGATCTTCCTGTTCAGTGTGACGGAATCCAAGCTTTACGGTATCGCCATTATTCTCTACGCCATTGTGCCGGTGGTGAGGCTGACCAACCTGGGTATCCGGCTGGTAGACAAGGATGTAATCGAAGCGGCGGATGCCTTCGGGATGACGCCCAGACAGAAGCTGTTCAAGGTTCAGATTCCCCTGGCTTTACCCAACATTATGGCTGGCGTAAACCAGACCATCATGATGAGTCTCGCGATGGTTGTTATTGCATCACTTGTTTCCGCACCGGGCCTGGGTGTTCTGGTACTTCGCGGTATCCGCAACCTGGAACTCGGCGTTGGCCTGGTAGCTGGCCTCGGTATCGTGATCCTGGCGGTGGTCCTTGACCGGGTTACCAAGGCTTCTCTGGCACGCATCAATGCCACCCAAAAGCAGTGAGGACGAAACGTGGCAAATGATATAAAGATTTCCATAAAAAACCTCTACAAGATCTTCGGCCCCACGCCAGACGTGGCGCTTGAGTATGTAAAACGGGGCATGAACAAGGCAGACCTTCTGGATCAGCAAAACCATGTTCTTGGGCTGAGGGATATCAACGTAGATATCCTCAGTGGCAAGATCACCGTTATTATGGGGCTTTCGGGCTCTGGCAAATCCACTCTGATCCGCCACCTGAACCGCCTGATTGAACCTACCGCCGGTGAAATTCGCCTTGATGGCAAGAACGTTCTGGATTTGAACGAGGAAGAACTGCGCCAGCTGCGGCGGGAACAGATGTCCATGGTGTTCCAGAAGTTCGCGTTACTGCCCCACAAAACGGTACTTGAGAACGCCGGTATGGCGCTCAACATTCGAGGTTCGAAAGTCGCAGATTTCGAAAGTGAGGCGGTAAAGTGGCTGGCCAGAGTTGGGCTTGAGGGCAACGAAAACCAGTTTCCCCACCAGCTGTCTGGCGGCATGCAGCAACGGGTAGGCATAGCCCGGGCGCTGGTTTCCAACTCGCCCGTGATGTTGATGGACGAAGCCTTCTCGGCTCTGGACCCACTGATCCGCTCAGACATGCAGGATCTGCTACTGGAACTGCAGGGTGAACTGCAAAAAACCATTGTGTTCATCACCCACGATCTGGACGAAGCTCTGAAACTGTCCGACCACCTGGTGATACTCAAAGATGGAGAAGTAGTGCAACAAGGTGACCCCCAGAACATCCTGCTCAACCCCAACGACCCTTACATAGTCGCCTTTATAAACGATATAAATCGCGCACGGGTTCTTCGGGTACGTTCGATCATGAGCCGCGATGTTGATAAGGACACAGATTATGCCGGAGACCTTTCCGAAAAAGACAATCTGGAAACTGTGCTTTCTCTGTCTGGTGGCGATACTGACAAGGTATTCAGAGTGGTACGCAACGGCGAGGCAGTCGGAAGCCTGTGCATGAAAGCTCTGACAAGAGCGCTGGTGCCCTCAAGCGACTAATAAACGCCGCGACAGCCTGGATTAATTATTCGGGGTCGATACAAAATGGGGGGTGTGTGGTCTATTATTCCACCATATTCCTGCCCAAAGTACTCTGGCCCCTGACATGCTCCGAGCGATACTTGCAGTCTTATTTATCAGCCTGGCCGGCTGTTCTCCCCCGGATGAAAAGCCAGCCAGCATTACATCACAATCCGCTGACACGCCTGATGTAACCCTATCTGCAAATCGTGACAAGTTTACCGTTATCATTGCCGCAGACCCTTGGTGTCCTCACAACTGTATCGCTGGTTCCGGCCGCGAGGGCTATGCCATAGATATAGCAAGAGCGGTCTTTGCTCCCGCTGGGTACCGCGTCGAATACATGAATGCAGGTTGGGCGAGAGCCATTCAGCTTGCCAAAGATAATCACGCAGATGCTGTAGTAGGCGCATTCAGGGGGGATGTACCGGATTTCATATTCCCTCTGGAACCCATTGGAATTTCACGAACACATCTCTACACCAACGCTGAAAGCCAGTGGGTTTATAACGGAATAGCTTCTTTGAAGGGGCGCACACTGCTGGCCATTAACGGCTACTCTTACTCACCTGAGCTGGACAGTTACATTGAGCGCAACCACCAAAATCAGGGCAGTGTATGGCTATTGTCCGGACCCGCTCCCCTGAGCCGTGCAGTTGTTCTACTTGATCAACGCCGGACAGATATTTTTGTAGAAGATGGGCTTGTGATGAACTGGGCACTGCAGAACCAGGCAGCGTTGCCTGCGCCTCGGGACGCCGGCGAAATCCACCGCGCACCCTTCTATATTGCGTTTTCACCTGCAAACCCGAAAGCCGCCGAGCTGGCACGCATCCTGTCGGATGGCATCAGAAATCTGCGACAATCAGGTCAGTTCGATGACATTCTTGCCAGCTACGGGGTGCCTTTACTCTCAGTTGACTGAAACGCGGTGATGGTCTCGCCCGTGTCCGTTGTCAGCACCAACTCACCGTTACGCCCAATAGCAGCACGCTTCACTTTTGATAAGAGCTCCAGAAAACGATCTTCCTGATTCATCAAAGCGGGCGCGCAAGCCATTTTCGTGGCAAACATGTGGTCAAAGCTCACTCCTTCGGCTGTGAGTTCGTACTGCCCGCCGTAACGGTTGCATGAAGCCCTGCCAGCAACACGGTTGTCCTCAAAAAACTCGATGGTTATACGGGAGCGGTCAATAATGCCCGCGTTTGCGAGGTCTTCAACAACCCACTCAGCGCCCCGGAACAGGCGGTCCGTATCACCGCCGCAGCCCTGAAACACCTCACCGTTCAATTCAAGGCGAACCTGAGCCGGAAACTGGGCACCCGACATGTTGTCTTCACACAGTTGGCGAGCGACTTTCATCGTAAGTTCCTGGCCTTCCAGCTCGCCACGAAACTCCCGGCCGTGGCGGTTTGCAACGGTTGTTTCCAGAGCAACTCTTTCGGGTTCTCCGGTGTCATAAGGGCGGTTCATTACCAGCTCCTCGCCATCTACACGGATGTGCCAAAAAGGCTCATTGCCAGTGGCTTCAAACGGCATTTCCAGCGCTCCGGCCTGCAAACACTCGGGATAAGTCTGGCCTTTTACAGTAAAGGTGGCCCGCTCACCTTTGCTCCAGAACTGGGTCTGATCATCTCCGGTGGCCACATAAAGCTCTCCAGACGCGCTTTGCTTTGGTTTCAGAAGTAGCCGTTTGCCCTGGTAATCAACACCCAGTAAATCGCCATCGCCCGCGTTGGCAACCGTGACATCCAGTTGACCACACTGGTAGCTGCCAATAGCACCCGAGGTCTTTGGCCCCGAGGCACACGCGGAGATAAAAAGCCCCGTCGCGGCGACGGCAGATGCCTTCAAAAAGCGCTGCAAATACATAGACACACCTTGAGTGTTAGATCGTGAATGAATGGTGGCATCTTAATGTCTCATATGCCTAAAAACCAACTGCCGGGGCCCGGCAGCTATTAAAACACGCAACCCGAGTACCCCTTTCCACTTTTTATCTATCGGGCACGACGCTATGCTGAGCCTTCTCACTCAGGAGGCAGCCCATGGCACTCAGGCTCTACCAATTTGCAATATCCCACTACTGCGAAAAAGTCCGCTGGGCACTGGACTACAAGAATCTCAATTATGAAACCACAAACCTTCTGCCTGGGCAGCATATAAAAACCATGCAAAAGCTCACCAAAGGCGCGGGGGCATCTGTACCTGTTCTGGTCCACGATGGTGAGGTTATTCAGGGTTCCTCCAACATTCTCGACTATCTTGAACGCACCTTTCCCGACAACCCCATTACCCCAGTTGATGAGCCGGCAAAAGCTCAGGCTCTGGCGTGGGAAAAACGCCTCGATGATCTGGCTGGGCCAGCCGTGCGCTGCTATTCCTACCACCATTTTCTGCAGCGCCCGAAAATAGTGGTACCGTTACTCGCTGCAGGTACCCCCTTCTACAATCGCATCCTGCTAAGCCTGGCATTCAGCCGGGTAAACGAAGTTATGCGGAAGTGGATGAAGATCAATGAGAAAACCGCCGAACAATCCCGGAAGGTACTGGAAGAATTACTCGCTGAACTGGCAGAAATCTACAGTCAGCAGCCGTTTCTGGCCGGCGACGCGTTCTCCCGCGCCGATCTGACAGCCGCATCCCTGTTTGCACCTTTGTTTCAACCAGAGGCCTACCCGGTTCCCTGGCCAAAGCCAGCGAGAATACCGAAAGAAATAAAAGCCTGGCTCAACCAGTGGCAGCCACAGTTGCTGATACTCAACCGGGTTTATAATGAGCACCGATAACCTTGTGGCAGACCATTAACTGCCCCCAATAGCGTCCGGTACACACCATGCAAGAGCAATCTTTGAGCCTGAATGGCCAGAATAACCACACCATTACAGGCGCGATTTTTTCCCCGGACACGCCTCGTTCAGTCCTGGTTATCGCCCATGGCATGGCAGAACACGCCGAGCGCTACGCTGATTTCGCCCGGTGGCTGACAGAACGGAACATTGCCGTTGTGACTATGAATCACCGGGGGCATGGCCCTGGCTGCACTCCTGACCAGCTTGGGCACTACAGCGATACAGACGGCTGGGGGAAAGTCGTCGACGACCTGAACCGCGTATTACTGGATACCCGGGTGCGCTTCCCCGGAATCCTTCTTGCCCTGCTTGGGCACAGCATGGGGTCGTTCATAGCCCAAAGTTGCGCACAGCAACACCCGGCCTCTCTGGATATGTTGATACTCAGCGCCACCAACCGCATTCACCGACCACAGCTATGGGTATCCGGAATCCTGATTAACGGCATCCGGCGATTCCACGGCAAGCATCACCGAAGCCCAACGATTGCAAAAATGTCCTTCGGCAAGTTTAACCGTATGTTCAAGCCCAACCGGACCGACTGCGATTGGCTAAGCCGGGATACTACCCAGGTAGACAAATACATTACAGACCCACTCTGCGGATTCGAGTGCACCACAGGCCTGTGGCATGATTTCATTCAAGGGATGCTGACAATCAGACCTTCCGCGTGGCGCAAAGATCTTCCGGTTCACCTGTTTGCTGGCACAGATGACCCCGTAGGGGAAATGAGCAAAGGCATTACCCGGCACTTTGAAGACATTCGCCAAGCCGGTGTAAGAGATACCAGCCTTCGGCTATTTGAAGGCGGCCGCCATGAGATGCTAAATGAAACCAACGCCGAAGAGGTTCGGGAACACGTGCTATCGTTGCTTACCCGGAGAAATATAACCGATGCCTGATAGTAATGAACGCCTGGTTCCAAGGCTAAGACTCAAAGCCGGCCACGCCATCGCTCTCGGGCCTGGCAAGGCTCAATTGCTTGAATTGATTCAGCAGCACCGCTCAATCTCTGCGGCCGCACGAGCTTTAAAAATGAGCTATCGGCGCGCATGGTTGCTGGTGGACACCATGAACACCTGCTTCCAGAAGCCTTTGGTACTCACCGCCACAGGTGGCAATCAGGGCGGTGGTGCTGAGCTTTCAGAAGAGGGGCTAAAGGTGCTCACGCTCTATCGGCAGTACGAAAAAGCCGTAGCAGAGCGCCCCGAACTCGTTGAGCTGGCGACCTTACTCAGAGACAAGCCTGCGCCCTGAGTTTTCCAGACAACACGCTAATTCTCTTGTATCCGACCCACGGCGACTATATTATTCTCAGCGTTATATCCGAGCGGATACAAGGAGAAAGATCCATGCTCATGAAAACAAAGCTCTATCGCCAGCTGGCAGCTCTATGCCTGACAATCCTTCTACCTCTGGCATCAGCCAGCACTGCCTTCGCCGCCGATGTGCGCATCGCCGTGGCCGCCAACTTTACCGACACGACACGTGAACTCATTGCTGCCTTTGGTGAAACAACCGGACTGGAGGCAGTTGCAAGCTACGGCTCCACCGGCAAGCTCTACGCCCAAATTGATAACGGCGCGCCGTACGATGTTTTTCTTGCTGCCGACAGCCTTCGCCCCGAACTGCTTGAAAAAAATGGCCAAGGCGTAGCAGGCACACGATTCACCTATGCACGCGGCAAACTTGCGCTCTGGAGCCCGGTACCCGGTACCTTTGATGACCCCAAGGCCTGGCTTGAGTCTGGCGAGTTTGCTCGCCTGGCGATTGCGAACCCGAAAACAGCGCCCTACGGTTTCGCGGCCCAGGAAGTTCTCATCAAGATGGGTGTTTGGGACGCCTTGCAGGATCGCCTGGTACGCGGCGACTCTATTGCCCAGACCTTCCAGTTTGTTGCAACCACCAACGCCCAATCCGGCTTTGTCGCGCTCTCACAGGTGCGCGCCTGGGATGACAAAGGCGGCTCCCTATGGCTGATTCCGCAAGCTGACTATTCCCCCATCAACCAACAGGCTATTCTTCTGACTCGCAGCAAAAATAACGATGCCGCCCATCAGTGGCTTGAATTCCTGCGCGGTGACAAAGCCCGAAATATTATTGAAAGCTTTGGTTATGAGACCGATCATTAAACCGTAAACCGGCCAACTCCATGGACATATACTGGGAGCCAGTGTGGCTCACCTTGAAGCTTGCAGGTTTCACCACGGCCATACTTCTGGTTGTAGGAACACCTATTGCCTGGTGGCTGGCCCGTAGCCATCACTGGATAAGGCAGCCTATTGCAGCGATTGTTGCCTTGCCCCTGGTATTGCCGCCTACGGTTCTGGGGTTCTACCTGCTGGTGCTGATGGGCCCGAAAGGCATGGTTGGCCAGATCACCGAGCAGTTGGGGCTTGGTTTGTTGCCGTTCACCTTCGAAGGTCTGGTCATTGCATCGGTAATCTATTCCCTGCCGTTTACCGTTCAGCCCCTGCAAAATGCGTTTGCTTCCATTAATCAGCAACTTCTTGAGGTCGCATCCACGCTTCGGGCATCGCCCCGGGACCAGTTTTTTTCTATCGTGATCCCCTTGGCAAGGCCGGGCTTTCTGACCGCCAGCGTGCTCACCTTCGCCCATACCATCGGCGAGTTTGGCGTTGTACTTATGATCGGCGGCAACATCCCCGGCGAAACCAAGGTGCTCTCGGTGGCCATTTACGACCATGTGGAATCCCTGGAGTACACCCAGGCTCACTGGTTGGCTGCGGGCATGGTTGTCTTCTCCTTTGTTGTACTTGTAACCCTGTATTCACTCAATGGCCGGCTGCAGTCGGGGCTGGTGAAATGATGGCAGCACCTGGAATACAGGCACGTTTCGCCTGCAAGGTTGGAACATTTGAACTGGACGTTGATCTGAACCTGCCAGGTAGCGGGCTCACCGCCCTCTTCGGGCATTCAGGCTGCGGCAAAACAACCTTGCTGCGCTGCATGGCAGGCCTGCAGGCGGCAGAAGGAATCATGCGCGTTAACGGTGACGAATGGCAGAACAAAACTGGCAGCCGCCCCGTCCATCAACGGCCCCTGGCCTACGTGTTTCAGGAAACCAGCCTGTTCCCCCACCTTTCGGTAAAGCGCAACCTGATGTACGGGTACAAACGCATTCCCCAAAGCGACCGCCAAATATCCTTCGATCAGGCGGTTGAATGGCTGGGGCTCTCGCGCCTGCTTGGCCGTATGCCTGAAAAACTCTCTGGCGGAGAGCGTCAGCGCGTAGCCATTGCCCGGGCACTGCTCACAAGCCCCAGGTTGCTGCTGATGGATGAACCCCTGTCTGCCCTCGACCAGGCCAGCAAACTGGACATCATGCCCTACCTGGAAGCCTTGCGGGACAACCTGGCCATCCCCATGCTCTATGTGTCCCACTCCACAGCCGAAGTTGCACGACTGGCAGACCACATCGTGATGATGGATGGCGGAAGGGTTGTTGCTGAAGGCCCACTGCAACAGATCATGGCACGCACGAACCAACCCTTCGGGCTTGAGAAAGATGCCGGGGTGATTCTCGATGCCACCCTGTCAGAACGGGATGAGCAATGGCATCTGTGCCGTGCTGATTTTGGAGGCGGCCACCTCTGGCTGCGTGCAGATGAGAGCCTGATGATCGGGCATAAAATTCGGCTGCAGGTGCTCGCAAGGGATGTCAGCCTGGCCCGGAGCAAGCAAACCGATCAGAGCATCCAGAATCTGTTGCCTGCAATCGTTGATGAAGTAGCTTTCGAGGTCAGCCCGGGCACATCCATTGTGCGCTTGCTGGCAGGGCAAACCCCCTTTCTTTCTCGCCTTACCAGCCGAGCCGTACACACTCTGGCCCTTGAGCCCGGACAGCAAGTCTGGATGCAGATCAAGTCAGTCGCCATTGTCGATTGATCAACCGGATCGGGTTATGGCCCTTTTGGCCACAGCCTCTAGGGATTCAGACACGTAAGCTTCCTTGCATACACCGTTCAACTCCTGATAACGGGCCTGCAATGATGTACAACACCCACCGCATCACCAGTAACAACATCTCACTGCATGCCGTGACCGAGGGGAATCCTGACGGCATACCTCTGGTGCTGGTTCACGGGTACCCGGACAACCACCGCGTGTGGGACAAGGTTGTTAGCGCTCTGGCTTCAGACTTCTTTCTCGTGCGCTACGACGTTCGGGGTGCAGGCCTTTCAGACAAGCCGGTTCGCACACGGGACTATCGCTTGTCGTTGCTGGCGCAGGATCTTGAAGCCGTTGTGGATGAGTTGTTGCCTAACCGCCGGTTTCACCTGCTGGCCCACGACTGGGGTTCCATACAAAGTTGGGAGTCTGTGGGCTCAGGCCCTCTTCAGAAGCGTATTCTCTCCTTCACATCGATTTCCGGCCCCTGTCTCGATCATGTCGGGGCCTGGCTAAGAGCACAGTCTTCAAACCTGAGCGGTGGTGGGCCAGTGAGAATGACCAGGCAGCTGCTTAAATCCTGGTACGTATTTCTGTTTCAGATACCCGTTGTACCGGAAGCTATCTGGAGCCTGGGGCTTGATAGAAAGTGGCCGGTCATATTGCAGAAGCGGGAGGGAGTAGCAGATGCCTGTTTCAGCAGTGCTCAGAAGGATGACGGACGTTACGGAGTGCGATTATACCGGGCCAACTTCCTGTCCCGTCTGCTCATGCCGCAACCAAGGTTCGCGAGCTGCCCGGTGCAATTGATCATTCTGAAGCAAGACAATTATGTGGGTGCCGACTTGTTCGGACAGCTAAACCAGTGGGTGGGCAAACTTACTCGAGTGCAATTAAACGCACCGCACTGGGCGCAGCTCACAGAACCAGACGCCATTGCCAGTGCAGTACGCAGCTTTATTCGCTCTTAACGGGTTCCGAAAACCACCATGGTTTTGCCTTTTACCCGCACAAGCCCCTGATCTTCAAGGGTTTTAAGCACTCTGCCAACCATCTCCCGGGAACAGCCTACAATTCGCCCAATTTCCTGACGTGTGATCTTGATCTGCATGCCATCCGGGTGAGTCATGGCGTCTGGCTCCTTGCACAAATCAAGCAAGGTACGGGCAACCCGACCAGTGACGTCCAGGAATGCCAGATCACCCACTTTACGGGTGGTTTGACGCAGGCGCGACGCCATTTGCTCGCCAATAAAATAGAGAACTCCAAGATCCTGCTGGGCAATTTCCCGGAATTTGGGATAGCTGATTTCAGCCACCTCACACTCGGTTTTTGCCTTCACCCAGGCACTGCGGGAATCCATATTATCGAACAACCCCATCTCGCCAAAGAAGTCTCCGGCATTGAGGTAGGCCATGATCATTTCACGACCATCATCATCTTCAATGATAACCGTGACGGAACCCTTAACGATGTAAAAGAGGGAGTCGCTTTTGTCGCCCGCGTAAATAATGGTGCTCTTGGCCGGGTAGCGACGGCGATGGCACTGAGAAAGAAAATAGTCGAGATGCTTTGTTTTCTGCTCAACTGGCTTAATGATTGTGGCCATGGTGCGGGTTATGCCTCCTCAAATACTGGCGGGATCCGATGTTTGTTGTTCACCCGGCTTTCCATGCGGGTTTATTTTTTTGCCAAATAACATAACAACTTATAACAAGAAGGTTAGCTCTGGGCAACTGGAAACAGTATACGAAATGTATCAAGGGCTTTCGCCATCGACTGTCAGAGACTAGCGGTTATGCTAGCATCCTGTCCATTCGCTACTATCCAGGCGGGCCATTGCCCGCCACCGCGCAACAGGAGCACAGCCTTGATGAAAGCAACCGTAGACTGGACCGGCAATGCCAGCTTCCGAGCTACCAGTGGTACTGGCCACTCTGTGCAGCTGGATGGCCCACCTGACCACGGTGGGGAAAACCTGGGCCCCCGCCCGATGGAGCTTTTGCTGATGGGCCTCGGAGGCTGTTCATCTTTTGATGTGATGAGCATTCTGAAAAAAAGCCGCCAGGAGGTCACTGCCTGCCATGCTGAGCTGGAAGCCGAGCGTGCAGATGCCGTGCCTTCGGTGTTCACAAAGATTCACCTGCACTTTGTGGTGACCGGCCACAACCTGAAAGAAAGCCAGGTAAAACGCGCCGTCAGTTTGTCTGCCGAGAAGTACTGTTCTGCTTCGATCATGCTTGAAAAAGCCGGCGTGGAAATCACCCACAGCCACGAAATCCGCACTGCGGATCAAGCCTGACCCATAGCACTATTCAACGCACAACGGGGCGTGCATAATACCGCCCTTTCTCCGCCGGCTAGTGCAAAAGGTGAACAACCTGAACCCTTGTCGGCGGCGGCCTGCGCAGAGCGTGTTATTACCGCCCTGCCGTCATTCATCTCCATAGATCGGAGGGGCTGAGCATGGAATCAAAACTCCAGTTGCACGGTTTCAACAACCTGACCAAATCCCTGAGCTTCAATATCTACGACATTTGTTATGCGCAGACTGAAGAACAGCGTGAGGGCTATATCGATTACATCGACGAGATGTACAACGCAGAGCGCCTTACCCAGATACTGACCGATGTGGTCAAGATCATTGGCGCCAACGTGCTCAACATCGCCCGTCAGGATTACGAGCCCCATGGGGCATCGGTTACCATGCTCATCGCTGAGCATGAGCTGACCGACGGTGAAGAGCCAGACAACGAAGAATCACCCGGCCCGCTGCCCGACACCATCGTAGCCCACCTGGACAAGAGCCACGTGACGGTGCATACCTACCCCGAGAGCCACCCCCACGAGGGTATCAGCACCTTCCGGGCAGACATCGATGTATCAACCTGCGGCCTGATTTCGCCCCTGAAGGTTTTAAACTACCTGATCCACAGTTTTGATTCTGACGTGGTGACCGTTGATTACCGGGTACGCGGCTTTACCCGCGATGTAGACGGCACCAAGCACTACATTGATCACGACATTAACTCAATCCAGAACTACCTGACCGAAGATACACAGAACGCTTATCAAATGATCGATGTGAACGTGTATCAGGAAAACCTCTTCCACACCAAAATGATGGTGAAAGAGTTCAACCTGGACAATCACGTTTTTGGTGAAAATGCCGAAGATCTGGATCCGGAGATTGCCCGCTCTATTGAAGAACGGCTTCGTCGCGAAAAGCTGGAGATATTCTACTCACGCAACATGGAGTAAGAGTACCCGGCCAGGCTTCTGCCAGGCACAACCCTGGCATATTCAGGCGAAAGATTTCTGTGCAATAAGGCGCTGCACCATCGGTCTTACAATAAGATCCATGGCCAGCGCCATTTTTGTGCCCGGAATCACCAGAGTGTCGTGGCGTGACAGCGTGCTGTTCTGTATCGCCTGCAGCAGGTAGGAAAAATCCACGTCTGACGCATCCCGAAACCGGATAACAAACATGCTTTCGTCTTCGGTGGGCACATCCCGGACCACAAACGGGTTGGACGTATCTACAAGAGGGATACGCTGAAAGTTGATATGGGTATGTGAAAACTGCGGCACTATATCGTGAACGTAGTCATCCATACGGTTGATGATGGTCGCAACCACAGCTTCCTGACTGTAGCCGCGCTGATGGGTGTCCCGGTGTATTTTCTGGATCCACTCGAGGTTCACGATAGGCACCACGCCAATCATCAAGTCTACGTACTGGGCAATATTGTAAGCTTCGCTGACTACCGCCCCGTGCAAACCCTCGTAAAACAGCAGATCCGTGTCTGCCTGCAGCGAACCCCATGCCGTAAAGGTGCCCGGTTTATGGCCTTCGGCCTGCAAGTCACGATCCTCATCGTGCACATATTGGCGATATCGGCCATTGCCTGTGTGGCTATAGTCGTAAAACAGTGCTTCCAGCTTATCAATGTGGTTGGCGGCAAGAGCAAAGTGATTGCGTTCACCAAACTGCCCCTTGGCAGCCAGCCGGGCCATCTGCTCACGGTTATAGCGGTGAAAACTGTCACCGCTGACCATCGCCGCCGTCAGCCCCTCATTCGCAAACATGCGCCGGAATATCTGGCCTGTGGTACTGGTGCCCGCACCGGAGGAGCCGGTTACCGCAATAATGGGATGACGTTTTGACATGGCTTAGGTGCGCCGCCGGTTGTATAAAATTCTGGTGAATGTTGCGTGTGCGCCTTGAAGGCGTCAGGCAAGGCTATCGAGCGAACGGGGCTTCTCAATCACAAATCCCTGAGCGTAATCCACGCCCAACTGCCTCAGTGTATCCAGAACGTCGCGGGATTCAACCTGGCTGGCAATCACTTCCCGATCCATATAATGCGCCATATCCACCATGGACTGCACCATGGCGCGATCTGTTTCACTGGTGCTGAGCTGGCCGGTGAACGCGCTGTCTATCTTTATCAAATCCACCGGGAGCGAGCGCATGAACTCGAACGAGCTGGGCCCACTGCCGAAGTTTCCGAGACAGAACCTGCAACCAAGCTCCTTCATCTCGATAATAAAGTCCGCCACCGCCTGCACATCATTGATTGCCGAGGCTTCGGTAACTTCAAACCAGAGACGCTCAATGGGCGCGTCTTTTTCACTCAGCTTTTCATAGATATGCTCAAGCAGCGACTGGTCGTTCAGTGAATAACCCGAGAGGTTGATACACACTCCACCAAGGTGGCGGGGGTCTGGCGCCTGTACCCGCAGCCAGTCCAGCATGTGCCCTACCACCCAGCGATCTACTGCTTGCATGCGATCATACCGCTCTGCCATGCGCACAAAATCACGCCCGGTAATCAGTACTCCGGCGTCATCGTACATGCTGATCAGTACTTCATACTGTGGCGCCATTCTGGTACGGCTGTGCAACGGAATAATTTTCTGGCATCGCAACAGCATGCGCTCTTCATCGAGATCGCCAAGGCTGGCCACTTTGGCCGCGATCTGTTCCTGCCGCGCCTGATCGCCAGCATCCAGAGAATACTCTGACACCTTGCCAAGACCTTTCTCTCTTGCGCTGGCTAAAGCTTGCTCGGATGCTCTCAGCCAGCGCTCGGCGCTAACCAGGCCTGGTAATTCAGGCACAACACCAATACTGGCAGACAACTGATAGCGACGTTCGCCGTAGACAAACTCAGCCGCTTCAACAGCCAGAATGAGATTACGGGCCGCATCGTCAGCGCTTTCCGCTGGCGCAAGCATGCCAAACTCGTTCCCCGCGAGCCTTGCCAGGGGCATTCCGTCCCCCACATGCTCTCGCAACAAATCGGCCACCCGTTTGAGCGCATCGTCACCCGCCTGATAGCCGGCGGTGTCATTCAGCAAGCGGAACTTGCGCAAATCCAGCCTGACCAAGGAGCGTTCATCTTCACGCCTGGCCAACTGCTGATCAAGCATGCGCTCAAATTCCCGGCGGCCAAGCAAGCCTGTCAGCTCGTCGTGGGTTGAGGCCCAGGACAACTGGTCATAGACCTTACGCACCATTCGGTCGATGCTTTCATCCACCAAGGGCCGTTCGTATTGGCTATCAGGTACGATAACGCCTTTGCGCATCTGGCGTGCCAAGGCTTCCAGCTCCAGTTCCACTACCCGCATGCCCTGGTGATTCACGAAAACAAAGCGGGTGAACCCACGAGCCACCCAAACCAGGCGGATATACTGAGGCTCGTCAGGCTTTTCCTGATCCCGAAGCCAATCACCCGTCCGCAGCCTCTGAGCACGATTGATCCAGCGCTGCAGACTGCGCTGTTCGCGCTCAGACAGTGCCTTTTTGAGGTCTTTGGCAGGTTGTGCTTTGGGAACTTCCACCATTTCCGGCGGGCTCTCTGGACGACGCACCAAAAACTGTTTCAGCTCATCACGTATCTGGGATGATGGCATGTGGTTACTGGAAATAGACGCCAATCCATCCTGAATAACCCGGAGCAATTCAGGCAGGTTTATGGCGGAGTCGTGGTCTTCTGAAAACGCCAGCAGGGAGTCAACAACTGCAAGGTAATCCTCCCAGATCTGGCTGTCTGCACCCTGGCGAATCCAGGTCAGTGACAAAAGGTCCCGCCAACCGCCGTCCAGGAGACTAAGCACCGCTTTCGGCACCTTCCGGCCCGCCAGCTTCTGGTTCAACACTTCCGCTACGGCCACTTTCGATTCCGCCACTTTCTGGGCGCCTTCGGCTGCGGCGGTTACCCGCTCAACGTTGCGCCGATAGACCAGATTCTGGCGGTCGATCAAGCCATCAAGCTCTTGTACTGTGTTCTCAAAAACGCCGGTATCCTGTTCGAACTCGGTAGTAATACGCTGGACAAGCTCATCAACCTTGCGTTGCACCACCGGGTTCAGACGACCACCCTTGACACCCAACTGGGCCAGTCGGTTCATCACGCCTCGAACCGGGCTGTTTTTGTCATCAAAAAAAGCAGGGTCGCGCATCACCACTTTCAAAACCGGTACCTGTAGCTGGCGCATTCGCTGCTGAGCGTATTCGCTGAGCTTCGGGCTCTCGGTTACCGAGTGGAAAAAACGGTCGACAACATCCAGCGTGCTTTGCTGTTCATCGTCCAGCTTTTTGCCGCCCATCTCGCGGACTTTTTCCACTACCCGTTCCCGCAAAGGGACCACATTAGTCGCAGCCTCAACCGGCTCCGCCTGCAGCTGTTGAAGTTCACGCTGCAGTTCGCCGGTAGACACAGGCTTGGCGTTGACGGGAAAAGGCGTTTGCTCGGTGCCACCACTTTTTGCCCGAGTTACTGCAAGTGTTCCCAGAAGGTTTCGCACAGTCGCAAAGGCGGTTTGAGCAGCTTGGGCATAGCCCCGGAATTCACTGCCCAATCGCGATTTCCCGACGCTTGCTCCGCGGGGCACGGGCGGCTCTGCTCCGGGCTGAGCCTGATCATTCTGCGGCGTAGTGTTGCGCGCTGCTTCCATCTGTGCAGGCTCTGGCTGGCTCTGCTCCGCGGCCGGCCTGTCCGCCGGACTACTGGCGGCCTGCTCACTCAGGTACTTGCTGAGATCAAGCTCCGGCAGCACGCCATGACGAATCAGAATATTGTTCAGTTCCTTGTAGAGCGGGCCAAGGTGGTGCAGGACTGACTGCTCGAACACCTTCAGACAAATTTTCTCTACTTCTCTGGAGGCCTTGAGCTGGGTCAGCCCGGCATGAAAAGATTCACACACAAGTGACGGGCCGAGAGGATTGTGGTGCCCGGTCGCATTGGCAATGCCCAACTTGTCCAAACGAAGCTTGAGCTGCAGAAGATCCTTGCGATACTGGGTGTCGGCCTTTGTCACCATTACCCGGATGGTCAGCCAGTCTTCAAACTCGCCTTTGTCCACAACAGAGAGTTCGGAGCCCGGAAAGCCTTTAGGCGCCGGTTTAAGTGGTGATTCCAGACTACGAGCCATCTGATGCCAGATAACCCGTTGCCGAGCCTTAACCTGACCGGAAAAGTCCATTAACTCGTTGGCTTGCTGGTCGTTCGTCGCTTTCTGCGCCGCTGCTTTCAGGGTATCGGCCATTTGCACAAAGCAGGCATCCATAAGCGGTTCTATGTGCTGAATAACCGCCCGCGCAGACTGGTGCAGGACAAACTGGACTCGCTCACTCGGCGCGCGTAGTGAAGCCCGCTCCTGACTATCAGAACCGCCACATTGCTGCAGCATAGACGCTACGGCTTCCGGGTTGTCGCGGGTAAAACTCACGCCCATGGCTCCATCAATACGCCTGGCCACACTCACGTGAACCTCATGCCGGCGTTTGCCATCCGGGTCGCGAAATCGCACAGTCAGTTCGGGGCGACTCGAGGCAGCAAACGCCCGATCGAGCTTGCGGGATGTCTCACCGGAATAACGGACAAAAAGGCCTTCCGGGCAAAAGTCCGCAATCTGACACGGCCATGTCTCACCCGTACCCAGATCAATCTGGGCAGCAAGCTTGATAGGTTTACGAGGGCTGCTTCGACGTTCTCTCGGATCCATGAACTACCTGACATTGCGTAAAGTCGGAGGGGCTGGGTGTTCAGCCTGCCAGCGACTAACGTCCCTGAAAAGTGGCCTTTGCCACCTGCTGTTATACAAAAAATGCTGATGCTTATAACCAATACTATAAGTGTACTATAGCGATCTGTGACGGACACATATACCGCCAAACCATAACATCCTGATTCTATGAAACAGCTTAGTCAGATCTATACAGTTTTACTACTGATAACACTGCTGAGTGGCTGCTCGACCATCAGCTATTACACTCAGGCCATTCACGGCCACCTGGCTTTAACTATAGCTGGTAAACCAGTCGACACCCTTATTGCCAGTGAAGACACGCCCCCTGAGCTCCGTGACAAACTTATGCTCTCTCGCCAGGCTCTGCTGTTTGCGAGTGACCGGCTGGGGCTCTCGCCCGGAGACGCTTTCACCAACTATGTCGTTCTGGAACACCCCTGGGTTGTAGTCAATCTTGTGGCAGTGCCTGAGTTTTCGCTTCAGCCTCACCAATGGTGCTATCCGGTATTGGGCTGCCAAGCCTACCGCGGCTACTTTCACCTGGAAGATGCCCGCAAAGAAGAGCAAACCTACCGCACCAATGGCTACGACACTTTCATTGGCGGAGTAACTGCCTATTCCACACTGGGCTGGTTTGACGACCCCTTGCACTCCGGTTTTACCAGCCTTGCAGATGACCGCATGGTGGCCTTGATGTTCCACGAGCTGGCTCACCAGGTGATCTATATCAAAGGGGACACCGCCTTCAATGAAAGTTTTGCCACCGCAGTTGAGCTGGAGGGCCTGAGGCTCTGGCTGGATCAAAGAGGCGATCCGGCCGCCTTCATCCAGGCACTGGAACAGCTTGAACTGCGCAACAGCACCCACGCTCTGGTAGCCGCAACGAGTGCTGAACTTGAACAGCTCTATCAACGGCAGGGTGTGCTTACGGAGAACCGTTTGCGAGAGCGTAAACAACGCCTCTTTGATCAGCTTAATACGAGCTATGAACTGCTGTTAGCCAATAGATCAGGAAATAATATTGGCCCGTTCGGCCACCCTCCGGTTGCCTTCAACAATGCCAGGATTGCTCTTTTTTCCCAGTACAACCAGCACGTACCGGCCTTTAGGCAGCTGCTAAAGCAGTCTGGCTACGACTTCCCGACATTTTACGACGCCGTAGAGACTCTCTCCGAAAAGCCTGATGCTCAACGCCAGCAGTCACTGGAAGCGCTGTCAGAGCGGTTTGAAAAACACTTTTGAATTGCGCTGTGTGTTGTAGGCCGCAAGCTTTGGCCCAGGTAATGCCTGAACCGTGCTGGGCAGGAATCCGCGCTCGCGGAACCAGTGCTCGGTTTGTGTGGTAAGCACAAACAGTTTCTGGATGCCCTGGCTACGGGCGTGTTTTTCCACCATCAGCAATATATCGTCGCCTCTGCCAGCCCGCCGATAGGCGGAATCTACGGCGAAACAGGAGAGCTCTCCCGCACCATCTTCAGGGTAATTGTGCAGGGCGGCACAACCGACAATGGTGCCGTCACGCTCTGCGACTACATAATGCTCAATATCTGTCTCCAGCATTTCCCGAGAGCGCCGTACCAGAATGCCCTGTTCTTCCAGTGGCTCTATCAACCCCAGAATGCCGCCGATATCCTCAGCTCGAGCCTGACGAATCTGCTCATAGTGATCGCCGCTGACCAACGTACCTGTGCCATCCCGGGTGAATAATTCCTCAAGCAAGGCGCCATCGTTCACGTAGCTGATGAAATGTGCCCGCCGCACGCCCTTCACACAGGCATCGCAGGCGGCGCGCAACAGATCTGCGTCATGCCCGGTGACCGTGCCATCCGCCAACCGCTCCGGCGCCTGCCGGGCCGGGAGTTCGCGAATCAGGGAGCCGTCCTGCTCAAGCAGGCCCTGGTCGTCGATAAAGACGATCAGCTTTTCCACCTGAAGCGCCGCAGCCACTTGACTACCCACATCTTCATAGGACAGGTTGAAGGCATCTCCGGTTGGCGAATAACCCATTGGCGGAAGCAAAATGATGTGCCCCTGCTCCAGCAGCTTTTCGATACCTGCCACGTCAACGCGACGCACCTTGCCGGTGTAACCGAAATCGATGCCATCCAGCACCCCAACCGGCTTTGCCGTGACAAAATTGCCACTACTGACCCGAATGCGGGCATTGTGCATGGGCGAATTCACCAACCCCATGGACAGCTGGCTTTCAAGATGTGCACGTAAACCACCCGTTGCTTCCATTACCAGAGGCAAATGGTTTTCGGGAGTAATGCGAAGACTGCGGGAAAAAGACGATTCCAGACCAGCTTCATCCAGGCGTTTCTGTATCTGCGGGCGGGCGCCGTAAGCAACAATCAGGCGCACACCCAAGCTGGCAAGCAGTGTGATGTCATGAATGATGTTAATGAAATTTTCGTGCTCAAATGCATCACCAGGTATGGTCAGCACCACCGTTCGGCCGCGGTGCGCGTTGATATAAGGCGATGAATGGCGAAAAGAATGCAGCCAGTCGTTTGGTTTCAAGTGTTATTCCCCAATCGTATTTTTACGTGTTTTTTTCGCGCGTCCGCATACTCGAAGAAACTTAAAGACAAAACTGCCGGATGAGCCCCTGGAGGATTTTCACCGTGGGCTCCAGCTGTGACATTTCTATAAACTCGTCAGGCTGATGCGCCTGATCGATAGAACCCGGGCCAAGAACCAGGGTTTCCATACCAAGCTTTTGCAGCCAGGGCGCTTCGGTGGCAAAGGCGACAGCATGGGCAGTATGGCCGGTTAACGCTTCACAGGCTTTCACCAGGGCCGCATCTGCGGGCGTCTCAAACGGTGGCACGCCATCAAACAGCGGTTCAAACTCCATCGTTAATTCGCGCCGCTCAGCCAGCGGCCTAAGCCTGTGCAGAATATCCTGACGCAGGTTTTCCATGCTCATACCGGGCAGCGGGCGCAGGTCAAAATGCAGCTCGCAGCGGGCACAAATACGGTTCGGATTATCGCCACCGTGGATGCAGCCAAGGTTGAGAGTTGGCACCTGCACCTCGAAATTCGGGTTGCGGTACTGCGCCTGCCAATCGGTGCGCAGAGCCAGAAGTTCACCAAGAGCTTCGTGCATACCTTCCAGCGCATTGCGACCCAGGCTGGGGTCAGAAGAATGGCCCGACTGGCCCTCAAACGTCAGCCGCTCCATCATGATGCCCTTGTGCATACGCACAGGTCTGAGGCTGGTAGGCTCTCCAATAACCGCATAGCGGGCTTTCGGCTTGCCAGCCTCAGCGAGCGCTCTGGCGCCATTCATGGAGGTTTCTTCGTCTGCTGTCGCGAGGATAATCAGGGGTTGTTTCAGGTCGGCGGCAGTGAAGGCTTTGGCGGCTTCAATCGCCAGCGGGAAAAAGCCCTTCATGTCACAAGTGCCCAGGCCATACCAGCGGTTGTCCCGCTCGGTCAGCGTGAAAGGGTCGCTTTGCCAACGCTGGTCATCAAACGGCACGGTATCCGTGTGACCGGCAAGCACCAATCCGCCAGAGCCACTGCCCAGCGTTGCAATCAGGTTGTACTTGCCGGGCATGTCGGGCACCGCCAGAAGCTCAACGGCAAAACCCAGAGCCTCCAGCCACTCTCCCAGTCGCCGTACCACTGGCTCGTTGCTGTGATCCCACTCCGCCGATGCACTGCTGATCGACGGCAGCGAAACCAGCGTGGTCAGCATGTCACGCACGCCCGGAACCGAATCGGCCCTGTTGATCGCTTTACGACCGTCGTTATCGTCGCCAAACTGCGGCATTGTGTCTCCTCGCCCCGGCTGGAGCGTTATTGTGACTGGCCGCGTCGCCAGACCTCAAACCCTGCAATCGCACGCATAACGATCGGGTAGGCCACCTCGCCTCCAGCGACTTCACGAGCAACTTCCAGTTCCTGTTCGCTGACGCTTGCCAGACGGCCTTGCACCAGATTCCCGTTTGAGAGCGTCACCCTCACTTTACGGCCAACCCATGCAGGCGCTGTTTCAAGATCTTCTGCGTGCCAACTGACAACCTCCGGATTCTCACGAGGTACAAGCGGCTCAAGCGCCTCCTTGGGAATTTCAGGCATGACGGGCTCTACCTTGCGGAGAAACACATCCGGCACCTTGGCGCCATTGTATTCTACAGCCCAAGCCAGGGTGCCATCAGCAGGTTCATCCTCTGCCCGCACCGGAATACCAAGGGCTTCGGAGTTCAGCTGCACAGACGCGGTTATTTCCCCACCTTCAAGCAACCACTGCTGATACAACGCAAGCAACTGCTCGCTGGGGCGCCAACCACGTGCGTTCAAACCGGTTTCGAATGTTTCCAGTGCACGACCCGCCCACTGAGAGGTTCCGAGGCCGGATTCCCGAGCACAGTAGGCAGCCACCCGGCGCATGAGCCCACCATCTCTGATGGTAACGTCCAAGGGCTGAGGCGAGCTCGTCAAAGTTGCTTCTGGCGATACCAGATTGATGCGGGCGCCCGGCCAGTCAAGTTCAAGGCTACCGGTATTGGCCGAGTTCAGCTCAAGGTGAAGCCGCTCAGGTGTCTGCTTCAGCACTAACTCACCAGACAAGCGGGTGATGCCCATGCGTAACAAATCGCCACTACCAAGATGCTGACGCGGGTCTGGCGCGCAGGGCAGTGCAAACAGGACTGCCTGCTCACGACCACCGGCACCGTCTTCCGTTACCCAATTGCGGAACATGGTTGCTTCAAGTACCAGCGCCAGCCCTTCGGCCTGCAAAGACCAGCTGGCCGGCAACCGGGCAGGGTCCACCAGTGCCTGGAGCAGAGCCACAGGAGACCCGGCTTCAAATTCTGCACGGCCGATAACCAGAGGCTGAGTCAACTCAAACCCCTGCCAGGACGCCCCGGTAAATACCAGTCGACCTTCTACGCCGGAGCCTATTTTTCCCCGCTCCAGAACGCCGCTGACGCCAAGCGCCTGTCGTGCTTCTGCCATGCGCTGGTCCGCCAGCCACCAGACCCCGGCCTTGAATACGGCAAAACCAATCAGGGCTGCCAGTATCAGTGTTGTGAGCAGACGTTTCATCCGGAAAGTCCTCAGGCGACGCGATCAGTTACGTGATATCAGGGTGCCAACACCCTCATCGGTGAAGATTTCCAGGAGGCAGGCGTGGGCCACGCGGCCATCAATGATATGAGAGGTGCGCACACCGTTCTCCACCGCACTCAAGGCGCATCGAATTTTCGGCAGCATGCCCCCGTGAATGGTGCCGTCTTCAATCAGGTCGTTCACTTGCTGTGCCGTTAACCCGGTGAGCACCTTATCTTCCTTGCTCTTGAGCCCGGACACGTTAGTCAGAAGCATGAGCTTTTCAGCCTTCATGGCTTCTGCGACCTTGCCTGCCACCAGATCTGCGTTGATGTTGTAAGAGGTGCCATCCGGCCCTACACCAATGGGCGCAATCACCGGAATCACGTTACTGCGGGTGAGCATGTCAATCACGTCCACGTTGATGCTGGCCACCTCGCCAACACGTCCGATGTCGATAATCTCGGCGCGCTCCAACTCCGGTGAGCGATCAACCACTTCCAGCTTGCGTGCGCGAATGAGGTTGGCGTCTTTTCCTGTGAGACCTATGGCTGTGCCACCCTGAGCGTTGATCAAGGACACAATTTCCTTGTTCACCTGGCCGCCCAGTACCATTTCCACCACATCCATGGTGGCGGCATCCGTCACTCGCATGCCATTCACAAAGCGGGACTGGATATTGAGGCGCTGCAGCAGCTCGCCAATCTGGGGGCCACCACCATGAACAACAATCGGGTTGATGCCCACAAGCTTCATGAGCACCACATCACGAGCAAAGCTGCTTTTCAGCTCCTCGTTTTCCATGGCGTTGCCGCCGTACTTGATAACCACGGTTTTCCCGGTGAACCGTTGAATGTACGGTAATCCACGGCTAAGAACGGTAGCCACCTGCATTGCTGTTTCACGATCCAGCGTCATCATTTTGCCTTAATAATTCAGAATGAAAATAGGATTCCCACAGAGCTGTTGTCAGAAGTCAGCCACAAGTTCTGGTGCTGCTTTCTGGAGCTGGGCCCGGAAAATATCTTTTATGCGCTCCAGAGCCTCTTCCGTTTCAGCTTCAAAGCGAAGTACCAGCATGGGTGTGGTATTGGAGGCACGACACAAGCCCCAGCCATCGGCGTAATCCACACGAATGCCATCAATCTTGCTGATGTTACCGTCGCCAAAATCACCCTCTGCACCAAGTTGCTCCATTATGGTGAACTTGCTGCTTTCGGTGACTTCAACATTAAGCTCTGGCGTGCTTATATCCTCAGGGAAGTCTTCAAACACTTCGTCACTGTGCCGGTCTTCAATGCCCAATATTTCCAGCAACCTGGCCGCTGCATATAGCCCGTCATCAAAGCCGTACCAGCGCTCAGCGAAGAAAATATGGCCGCTCATCTCACCTGCCAGCAAAGCGCCCGTTTCCTTCATCTTTGCCTTCATCAGCGAATGGCCGGTTTTCCACATGATGGGACGCCCACCCGCTTCCGAAATCACACCGGCAAGCCGTCGGCTACACTTCACATCGTAAATCACATCTGCACCAGGATTTCGTGACACCACATCACGGGCAAAGAGCATCAGCAAACGATCCGGCCAGATAATCTTGCCGGTATTCGTGACCAGGCCCAACCTGTCGCCATCGCCATCAAAGGCCACACCAAGATCTGCGCCTTCGGCTTTCACTCTTTCGATCAGATCCGCAAGATTGGCTGGCTTGCCCGGATCCGGATGGTGATTCGGGAAGTCCCCGTCAACCTCGCAGTACATCGGGATAACTTCACAGCCAAGCTCTTCAATCAGCATCGGGCCCAGCTCACCTGCAATGCCGTTGCCGGCATCCACAACAACTTTGAGCGGTGCTGCCACAGCGATATCGCCGACAATTCGATCAAGGTAAGCCCTGCGAACATCTTCAGTAGACTGTTCACCACGGCCTGCGGCCAGATCACCTGTCTGCACTCGCTTGTAGAGCGCCTTGATGGCATCGCCAGAGAGGGTTTCACCGCCCAGCATGATCTTGAGGCCGTTGTAATTGGCCGGGTTATGGCTTCCTGTCACCATAACGCCTGACCCATTCTCAAGATGATGGGTCGCAAAATATAGCACCGGTGTTGGCACTGCGCCCACGTGAATAACATTGCAGCCGGAAGCCATCACACCGCGAGCCAGCGCATCTGCCAGCCCGGGGCTGGAATGGCGGCCATCGTAGCCTATGCATAAAGATGACAGCCCGCGGCTGATAGCCTCTGACCCTATGGCTGTGCCAATTTGCAGAACAACAGAAGGAGATAAGGTCTCGCCAACAATGCCCCGGATATCGTAGGCCCTGAAAATGTCTGGCGACATCTCAACCACCGGCTCATCCACCTCTTCAACATCTGGCATTTCTCCGCCTGCAAAGAAGGAGCTGTCACTACTGCCGCTGCCAAAACCCAGAACGTCTTCATCGCCGTCCAACATATCAATATCAGGTATGTCCTTGTCCTGAAACAGCGGCTCAACGTCGCCAGGCTCGGCCGTCCCACCACCCTTGGCGGGCTTTGGCTTCGCCGTCTCTGCAGACTTTGTTATGCGCTTTTCGACAACCTGGGAAAGCCTGTAAAGTACTTCAGCGGCGGAGGCAACCATGTCCCACTGAAAGCCGGGTAACTTTTGTCGCTCACCTCCAAATACCTTATGAGCCCACTGAATCAGGTTGGTCACTTCCTGGCGCAAATTCTTCTGGGCGCTGATCAGCAAGACCCACACAAGTATGGCGGCTATCAGGGTAGGCACACCCATCAACAGCGCAACCCACAAGATATTGATGGGGGGCTCAGGCAAAGCGTTCGGTGTATAGCGCAGAGTCCAGTCCGGATTGGCGAGCGTACGGGTTTCAGCTGTGCTTGCATTTCCTCCAGCACCGCCGTTACTGACGAACGTGCGGGATGTTCCGGAGACTGTCTGCACCAAGGCTAACTCGCCACCAAGCTGTGTGCTGTTAACAGAGAGTAGTGGCTGAAACTGGGATGCGTCGAATACCAGCAGGAGGCTACCCACAACCGCCTTGCTGGAGGGATTGCGAACCGGAACGGCCATCTGGACATACCAGCGATTTTCACGGGGAAACGCGTCCGGGTGCAGAAGCTGAGTGTTCTCCGCGCGACGGGCCAGCTCCAGCCCCGCAAAACCAAGCAATCCATTTGCATCGCCAGTCCTGGGAATCTGACGGTATGGGAACAGATACGCTGCCTGCACTCCGGGTAAGGCAGTCGCTAACCTTTGCTGGACCATGCCGGGATCTGCGCGGTCCATCAAGGCATCCACAACATGAGGCTGGGTTGCCAAGCCATTCACGCTCTGCTGCATGAACGCAAGGTACTGACTGATGCGCTGAGCCGCAGCATCTGCCTCAGTGGCCTTCAAGGCGAGATAACGCTCTTCCGATGCCGGCTGCAATACCAGAACATAAACAAGAGCCACTGCAGCAATGCCTGCCACCAAAACAACCAGCGCCTGCTTGATCGCCGTCTGTCCCAGATGGATCATTTTAGAGCTTGCGGAAGCCCGGGTTTTCGGTTTTTTTTCTGCTTTGGCTGTCGGTTGCTCATCAACGGACGCCTCAGTCACTTTCTTCTTACCCAGTTTCATAGTTCATCCTGCAATTATCTTTTTTGTCCTGGACAAGCACTTGTCGGCAAAGTATAGACGCCACAGCGGGTTTCTGCGCTAAGGCTAAAGGCTAGCGGGTTCCTGTAGAGCCGAAGCCACCCTCGCCCCGGACGCTGGCATCAAACTCGGAAACCACTTCAAAATCCGCCTGAATTACCGGCACCAGCACCAGCTGAGCAATCCGCTCGCCCACTTCAACCGTGAAAGCAGTTTTGCCGCGGTTCCAGCAAGACACCATCAATTCGCCCTGGTAGTCGGAATCGATCAGTCCCACCAGATTGCCCAGCACAATGCCGTGTTTGTGACCCAGCCCGCTTCGGGGCAGAATCATGGCCGCCAGAGACGGATCTGCAATATAAATGGACAGCCCGGTTCGGATGAGCTGGGTATCCCCGGGATTCAGAGTCAGGGGCTCATCAAGGCAAGCCCGCAGATCCAACCCGGCCGATCCTTCGGTGGCGTACTCGGGGAAGGCAATCTGGTTGCCAATCCGATCATCAAGAATGCGTACCTGTAAATTCTTTTTGCTCATGTTATTCCTGCTTCAGATGTTCGCCAATCAGCGCTACGAGGCGCGATGCAATCGCTTTCTTGGTGTCTGGCCCTATCGCCTCCTGCCCATCCGGCCAGAACACCGTGACGGCGTTATTGTCGCTATTGAAGCCCAGGCCGGGAACAGAGACATCATTGGCGACAATCATGTGCAACTTCTTGCGTTGCATTTTGTCCTTGGCGTAGCTGGCCACGTCGGTGGTTTCAGCTGCAAAGCCCACAGTAAAGGGCGCATCGGGGCGCCCGGCAATGGTAGCCAGCGTATCAGGGTTGCGCACCAGGGGCAGCGCCATGGACTCACTGGACTTTTTGATCTTGTCGTCAGCACGATTCTCGGGCCGATAGTCTGCTACGGCAGCCGTCGCAATAAACAGGTCACAGCCTTCATCAACTGCGTCCATAGACGCTTTCAGCATATCTTCGGCTGTAACAACAGGGCGCACTTCAATTCCCACAGGAACCGGCAAATTGACCGGCCCACTCACCAGAACAACACTGGCGCCCGCATCCCGTGCCGCAACAGCCAGCGCATAGCCCATCTTGCCAGAACTGTGGTTGGTGATATAGCGCACAGGATCTATAGGCTCACGGGTCGGGCCGGCGGTAATTACGACACGCCTGCCCGCAAGCTCTCCATCTCCGGAATGCTTATTCATGATCAGGGCCGCGATCTCCGCAGCCTCAAGCATACGCCCCGGCCCATTGTCACCACAGGCCTGCTCACCCTGGGCCGGCCCCCAGAGAGAAATTTGCAGATCACACTCCAGCAAACGTATGTTGCGCTGGGTACGCTCATTGCCCCACATGGCCTGATTCATGGCAGGCGCTACCGCGATGGGCGCCTCAGTTGCGCAGCAAACAGTGGTCAGAAGATCGTCGGCCATGCCCTGGGCCAGCCGCGCAATAAAATCTGCAGAAGCAGGCGCAATGACCACTTGATCAGCCCATTTGGCTAACTCTATGTGCCCCATGCCTGCTTCGGCCTCAGGATCAAGCAAAGAGGTACGCACCGGCTCGCCACTGAGCGCCTGAAAGGTCAGAGGGGTTACGAAGGCTTCTGCGCCTCGCGTCATGATAACCCTTACCTCATAGCCCGCCTTTTTCAGCAAGCGCACAAGCTCGGCACTTTTATAGGCTGCAATACCACCGGTAATACCCAGCAGAATTTTTCTGACGGCCATCATAAGGCTCCGTATCCGCTTAATATGAAAGGCTTATAAGATAGCATGCCCAGCGGATACCGACAGCCTGCAAGGCAGCCCCCTCGTTTACCATTTGTTACTTTTTGAAGTAGTCTTCGTAACTGGAATGCGCAGGACGCGCTAAATCCCTCAAAAATCCCCAAAGCGATTCGCAAGGAAGCAAACATGACCGACCCCGCATGGCCTATGGATGAGCGCCCCCGTGAACGACTGCTCGCCCACGGCCCCGAAAGCCTGTCTGACGCAGAACTGCTGGCCATTTTTCTACGCACCGGCACCACCGGCATGCCGGTTATGGAGCTCTCGCGCGCCCTTTTGCAGGAATTTTCCGGCCTGCGTGGATTGCTGACAGCCTCAAGGCGGCAGTTCTGTGGCGTGAAAGGGCTGGGGACCGCAAAATATGCACAGGTTCAAGCCGCCATGGAAATGGCCAGGCGCGTAATGGACGAGCCACTACGCCAAGGCGACCCTCTTCGATCACCAGAAGACACCCGACGCTTTCTCACCAGTCGGCTGGGGACTTACCCCCACGAAGTATTTGCAGGTCTTTTTCTGGACAACCGGCACCGGGTCATTCAATACAGGGAGCTGTTCAGAGGCACTATTGACGGCGCAGCCGTGTATCCGAGAGAAGTGGTGCGACAAGCGCTGGAAGATAATGCAGCGGCGGTTATTTTCGCCCATAATCACCCTTCCGGAGTAGCCGAACCCAGTCAGGCAGACATCTCCCTGACCAAGCGCCTGAAAGAAGCACTCGGATTGGTGGATATCAGGGTTCTTGACCATATGGTGATCGGTCACGGTGAGGTAATATCCCTCGCAGAACGTGGATTGATGTAAGCCGTCACAGGCGAATGTGCGAAAACTGGCCAAATTCCCAACAATTTTTTGCGTTGGGATGCTGGTTCTGGTATAAAAGCGTCCCTTTCTGGCGGCGTCTGGCGAGCAGCGTTCAGTTCAGGGGCGCAAACAGGAGCCTAATCACTCCTCGGCAACCAGAGACGCAATTAAAATCGAATTCGTATTTATTAAGACCATTGCTCAGGTCGGAGGCAAGTATGTCCAGAGTTTGTCAGGTAACCGGTAAGCGTCCGGTTTCCGGTAACAATGTTTCTCACGCGATGAACCACACCCGTCGTCGTTTTCTGCCTAACCTGCAAAGCAAGCGCTTTTGGGTTGAGTCTGAAAAGCGTTTCGTTCGGCTGCGCACGTCTACCAAAGGTATGCGCATCATCGATAAAAAAGGTATTGACGCTGTATTGGCCGATCTTCGTGCCCGCGGCGAGAAAGTATAAGGAGCTGCATCATGCGCGAAAAAATCAAGCTGGTTTCATCAGCAGGCACTGGTCACTTCTACACGACCATGAAAAACAAGCGTAACACCCCGGAAAAAATCGAGATCAAAAAGTACGATCCGGTTGTCCGTAAGCACGTTGCGTACAAGGAAGCCAAGATCAAGTAATTCCTGATCTGGTATCCACAAAAAAACCCGACAAATTTGTCGGGTTTTTTTGTGGCCAGTTTTCAGAAAATCTCTTCAGAACTTTTCCAGATACCCATCGGGTAACGCTATATCCATGGCAATCGGCAAGTGATCCGACATGGGATAGCTCACCACTTCCGAATTCCTTATCTGCAAGCTCGGGCTCACCAGAATATGATCGAGCGCCTTCTCAGGCCGCCAGCTCGGGAAACTGTGGGCGCTGTCCGGCAGAGGGATCAGATCCGTGTCTTTCAAGGGTGTTTGAGTCAACAACTGCTCTGCATGAGCGTTCATATCCCCCATCAGCACCACATGCCGGTACTTTGAAATCAGCTCACTGATAAAACCCAACTGTCGCTGCTGCGCTGACTTGCTCAAAGCAAGGTGCATCATCACCAACACCAGCGGGTCTTCTTCGGTGCCATAGCGGGCAACAATGGCCCCCCTTCCGGGAAGCCGCCCTGGCAACTTGTATTCTTTTACATCCAGAGGCCGGAACCTGCTGAGCAAACCATTACTGTGCTGGGCAATCTGCCCCAGATTACGGTTTAACTGCTGATGCCAGTATGGAATGCCCGCCGCTTCCGCAAGGTACTGAACCTGATTGATGTGCCCACTGCGCAGACTTCCTCCATCACACTCCTGCAACGCTATTACATCGTAGTTGCTCAGTAGCGAGGCTATGCGGTCCAGATTCTGGATACGGTTACGATGGGGCAGAAAGTGCTGCCAGCTTCTGGTCAGGTAGTGGCGATAGGACGACGTACTGATGCCCACCTGAATGTTAAATGTGAGCAGCCGAAGGTGGCGCTGAGGCTCAAACAGGGGTACGTGCTCAAGGCCCGAGTTTGAACCTTTCGGCTCACCCCGGGCACTGATAATACCATCGAGCTGCTTTCTGAAGCGTTTATACATGATATATCTGCTGTCTTGCTCCGTTTGCCAACCCTAACGCCAGGCGAGGCATGCGTTACGGATTCGCAGCCCGCTCTTTCTCCACCAGATAATCCACAACCGCCAGCGATGCCTCAAGACTACCCGCCATGGACGCACTGACCGTGTACTTGCCATTTACCAGCATAGTCGGTGTGCCGGTAATTCGCGCGCCCCGGATTTTCGCCTGCGCCTGCTGCATACGCGCATTAACACCAAAACTGTTGTAGTTATTCAGGAACTCATCGCGATCCACACCATAACCCGCAACAAAGTCAGCCAGAGACTCACCATCATTCAACGGTCGACGCTGGCCTGCCAGAGCCTCAAAAAGGGCATCATGCACTTTATCCAGCGAGTTCATTGCTTCAAGCGCATAGTACGCCTGTGCGTGGGGTGCCCAGGAACGACCCAGAGCCGCAGGTATACGCACATAATTCACATAATCCGGAGCATTGGCCTCCCAGCTTTCGGCCAGAGGCTTGAAGTCGTAGCAGTGCGGGCAGCCGTACCAGAACACTTCTGCCACCTCAATGTCGGTACCACTGTCTGTGCGCACCGGAGTATCCAGCTTTTTGTAATGCACGCCTTCCTGCCAGTCATCCGCATTGGCTTGGCCAAAAACAGCCAGGGCCGCCAACAGCAGACCAACCGTTCTGAATGCTCGAAACATGAAATATCTCCAGATTTTATAAATGTCGTTATAGGGGAATTATGACCCGCCAAACCTGAAAAGTTCCACTGCTTGCGGATTACAGGTTCGACAGACGAAAAACCCCGCACTGGGCGGGGTTTTTGTCAGGCCGTGAACGATTGGATCAGTTCAGTCCAGAAATGTAGCTGGAAACAGCCTCGATTTCTGCATCGGTCAGCCTGGCAGAGACATCCACCATGATCGCCGCGTGAGAGCCATTAGCACGGGTGCCATCGCGATAGGCTTCCAGCTGCTTGGCCAGATACTCGGCATTCTGGCCACCGATGTGAGGATACCCGGCCGGCTCGTTGCCTTTGCCCTGAGGGCTGTGGCAGGCTGCGCACGCAGGAACACCAGAGGCCATGTTGCCACCGCGGTAAAGTGCGGCGCCCTTCTCGACCAACTCCGGATCAGCCTGACTGACAACCATTTTTTGTTGCGCAAAATATGCTGCCAGATCTTGCAGGTCCTGCTTTGACTTGCCAGTAAGCTGGCCTGTCATCTCAGGAATTGGACGTGAATCTTCCTGGATGGCCACCAACTGGTCAAACAGATACCTTTCACCCAGCCCGGATATTTTCGGATAGGACCCCATGATTGGCTTTGCCCCACCTTCACCGTGACAGGCCTGGCAAGCTGCCGCTGCCTGTTTTCCCGCTTCAGGATTACCTGCCCCATGCGCCATTGCTGTAAGGCCAACGCCGAAAACAAATCCTGCGATCAGTTTCTTCATGCTCGCTCCGCTTCTCTCATCTCGAATATATTCTTGGTTTACAGCCGGCAGGCGCTGTTCAGTCAGGCTCAAGACCAGGGCTGACAGCGGTTACGCCAAGCGTACCGCCCGGAATTGGTGTAGCATTATACATTAATCTCTAATAACTGAAATCCAAAGGAAAGCCAACCGCTGTGGACTCTGACCTGACTCAAAAAAGCATCTCTTTTAACAGCGCTCGCTTCCTGATTAGCGCCCCCCGGCTGGAAGACTGCCCACCAGATATAGGCGCAGAAGTCGCCTTCGCCGGGCGCTCAAACGCAGGAAAGTCCAGTGCCATGAACGCAATTACCGCGAACGGGAAGCTGGCCCGCACCAGTAAAACACCCGGTCGCACGCGCCTGATCAACTTTTTTTCCCTGAATCGCGAGCACGCCCGGCTGGTGGATTTACCTGGGTACGGCTATGCGAAAGTATCCCGGGACATGAAAGATGACTGGCAAAAGCACCTGGGACAATACCTGAACCAACGCCAATGCCTGAGAGGCCTGGTTCTGGTGATGGACATTCGCCACCCGCTCACCGAATTCGATCAAATGATGGTGGAATGGTGCGAACATAACAAGCTGCCACTGATGATTCTGGCCACCAAAGCCGACAAACTTAAATTCGGGCAAGCAAAAACCGCCATGCTGGAGATCGCCAAAAAGCTGAAGGCGTTTTCCTGTGTTGAGCATTTGATTATGTTCTCGTCAACATCCAAACGCGGCGTTGATGAGTGCCGGTCGGCACTGACAGACTGGCTGGAAGATTCAGCAGAAAGCACTCAATAGCGAAGAAAAAACCGGCCTGCGAAAACAGGCCGGTAAAACGTCAGGGTTTGCGACGTGTTAAAACCTGAGAACTCACTCAGGGGGGCGCCGGAAACGTCCGAATTGCCCGCGCCACACACTAAGACACTAACCGCCCGGAAAAGTTCCGAAGCAGGCACCTGGATTTAGCCCACCGAAACTTCGCGTTCACCCTCCTGCTCCGGCATGGTTGGTCGATACTTCTCCCTGAGCTCCAGAACCTGCTCACGATAAACCGGCGTCACATAAGGGATCTCAAGCGTCAGCACCTGATAAATTCCCTGTTTCAGCTCACGGAGAGTCAGACATGCCGACGCCTTTTCACCGTGTGCGGTTTTCAGGAACGCCATCCAGTTGGTGACAATCAGCCAGACGTTCAGCGACATGGCGGCTCGAAGCGTATCGGGCTGAGGCTCCAGAACCCCGCCTTCCGCCAGCTTCTCGAAAATTCTGCTTATGGCCGCCAGACATCGATCTGTGAACTCTCGATAGTCATTTCGTAAGCGCTGATCCCTGTCCAACAGGTTTTCAAGATCCCGATGAAGAAACCGGTAACTCCATAGCCCGTCAAAAACAGACTCCAGATAAAACGTCATGTCGTCGAGATTCAGCGGCCGGTTTTCAGGAATATCAAGGTAGTAATCCACCAGCTTTTCGTATTCCTGAAATATCTCGTAAATGATGTCGGACTTATTACGAAAGTGGTAATAGAGATTGCCCGGCGAAATCGCCAGGTACGCTGCAATATGGTTGGTTGTAACGTTCCGCTCACCTTGCTCGTTAAACAGCTCAAGGCTCGACAGTAAGATCTTGTCTCTGGTTTTCATAAGCTCATCGACGTTTGTTGTTTTGCAGCTCACAGATGGCCCAATTGGCCATCGGAGTCGCTTGACTCCCTAGAGTATATACTCTAATAATACCGTACAGTGCAAATTGAGCGTTTTTTCGCCACCAAAATAACATCGGGCCGCCGCCCTTGTGCGGCGGTGCCAAGAGGAGGACACCATGGGTGCCAGCGTTGTTCAGCTCTCAGAGAGCCAAAGTCACATTCAACAGACCCACCGGGTGTTTGAGATACAGAAAAAAGCGTTTCACGATCACCCATCGCCGACGCTGGCCGAGCGCAAGCAAAACCTGGAGCGCCTCAAGCAGGCCCTGTTGTCCTATCAGGATCGCATTCTGGATGCCATTGACAGGGACTTTTCCTGTCGTTCGCGAGATGAATCGCTGATTGCAGAGGTGATGCCCTCCATCCAGGGAATCAACTACACCCTGAAAAATCTCGGCGGCTGGATGAAGCCTTCCCGCCGGCACGTCTCCATCCTTTTTCAACCTGCCAGCAACAAAGTCTGTTATCAGCCAAAAGGCGTGGTCGGCGTAATCGTGCCCTGGAACTACCCACTTTATCTGGCCGTAGGGCCGCTTGTTGCCTCTCTTTCAGCGGGTAACCGAACCATGATCAAGATGTCTGAGTTCACCCCTCACACATCCGCACTGTTCAAAGAACTTATTGAAGCCACTTTCCCGGAAGACCTGGTCGCCGTTATTAATGGCGAAGCCGATGTTGCAGCCGATTTTTCAGCGCGACCTTTTGACCACATGCTATTCACCGGCTCCACCTCTGTAGGCAAGCTGGTCATGCGCGCTGCTTCCGAGAATCTGACACCGGTTACCCTGGAGTTAGGCGGCAAGTCACCTGCCATAGTTTCTCCGGATGTCCCGCTTGAAGACGCAGCCCAGCGCATCGCTTTCGGCAAGGCCTTCAATGCAGGCCAGACCTGTGTGGCGCCAGACTATGTGCTCTGTCCGGCTGATCGCACACAGGCCTTTGTAGACGAGTTTCGGGCCCAGCTCTCTGAAATGTACCCCTCAATAAGAGATAACGACAACTACAGCGCCATTATCAATGAGCGCCAGTACAATCGTTTGAAAGGTTACCTCGAGGATGCCAGGGCCAAAGGCGCCGAGCTGATAGAGATCAATCCTGCAAAAGAGAACATGAGTGATGGTACCCGGAAGATCCCGGTGACCCTGGTGCTGAAAACAACACCGGAGATGAAGCTCATGCAAGATGAGATCTTTGGCCCGATCCTTCCGATTGTAAGCTATGACAATCTTGATGAGGCCATACAGTTCATCAATGACCGCCCGCGCCCTCTAGCCCTGTACTTTTTCGGTTACGACCGCGAACAGCAGAGCCAAGTGACCGATAAAACCCTGTCTGGCGGCATGTGCATAAACGACTCTCTGATGCACGTCGCCCAGGATGACCTGCCGTTTGGCGGTGTAGGGGATTCCGGCATGGGCCATTACCATGGCAAGGAAGGTTTTTTGACCTTCTCACACCAGCGCGCAATTTTTGCAAAACAGAAGTTTAACAGTGGCAAATTTGTATACCCCCCATATGGCACATCTGCCCACAGAATGATTTACAAGCTTTTCATCCGTTAAGCACCTTGCACTGCAACCGGGGCCCATTCGCCCCGGTAATCGCCTACTCCAAAACAAGAGCGAGCCGATTATGACTGACCCCCTCTCTCCAACCGACGAACTGGATTCTCTTTGCCTCGACCGGCGCAGCTTTCTTCGTACCGGCCTTGGGGGCGCGCTCTTTTTGGGCACCGTGAGCCTGACTGCCGGCCTCAGTGGCTGTGCAACAGCACCCGCCGGCCGCCTTGGTGCTGTCGACACCCGCATGGATGCGCGTTACCAATTCCAGTTTTTGTCCGCTGATGACATAGAACTATTAGAAGCCCTGCTCCCGGCCATCCTCGGCTCCGCGCTTCCAGAACAAGCTAACGCGAGACGCATCGCAATTGCAGGCACCGTCGAACGCATTGATATGGGCATTCACAAATTTGGCCCCGCGAACCAGAAAGAGCTCAGGCAATTGTTTGACCTGCTCAACTTTGGTCTTACGCGTGTCACCATAGCCCGAGTTTGGCCAGCTTGGCGCGACGCCACTGCGGAGCAAGCTGATGCATTCCTTCAGCGCTGGCGTTCAAGCAGCATTGGCCTTTTCAACAATGGCTATATTGCGCTGACAAAAATAAGCAACGTGGCATTTTACGGCCATCAGGAGAACTGGCAGCTTTCAGGCTATCCGGGGCCACCCGACTGGGCGGTTCAGGCCCTGCCGCAATTCCGCAGCGCCTGACGCTCCGCCAGCTGTTTTAGCCCGCTATTTTGACTGCCATCTAACCCAAAAGGGGAACCACCATCCATGTCGTTCAACGATCGCATCGCCCAAGGCCTGGAGTCTGGCTGGAAAGTTATCGACGGCGCCACGCTTACTGAAAATCATACTGCTGAAGCAGATGTCGTTATTGTCGGCACCGGTGCAGGTGGCGGCACCACTGCTGAAATTCTGGCCAAAAGCGGCTTGTCCGTTATCCTGGTGGAAGAAGGTCGCCTGTATTACCAGAAAGACTTCAAAATGGACGAGCTTACGTCCTACGCAAACCTCTATCAGGAAGGCATGAGTCGCACTACAAAAGATGGTGCCATTGCTATTTTGCAGGGGCGCTGCGTGGGCGGCTCAACGACAGTCAATTGGACCAGCAGTTTCCGCACCCCGGATGAAACACTTAACTACTGGAGCAAGCGATTTGGTCTGGACGGGGTAAGCCCGGAAGCCATGGCACCCTGGTTCGACGGCCGAGAGACCCGCCATTCCATGGCCCCATGGGATACGGCCCCCAACCTCAATAACGACATTTTGCGACAGGGGTGCGAGAAGCTCGGCTTTAGCTGGCAGATTATCCCGCGCAACGTCAAAGGTTGCTGGAACCTCGGGTACTGCGGTGTAGGCTGTCCTACCAATGCCAAGCAAGGCGCACTGATGACAACCATCCCGGGCGCGCTAGATAACAATGCAAGTATGTACCACGGGCTGCGCGCCGAACGTTTTGTGATGAATCAGGATCGAATTGACTCCCTCGAAGCCACAGCTATGGCCAGCGATGGCATCACGCCTACCAGCGTTACGGTAACACTCAAAGCCAGGCACTTTGTGGTTGCCGCAAGTGCCATAGGCTCACCCGGCCTGCTGCTACGTTCCAAACTGCCCGATCCCTATGAACGGGTTGGCAAGCGCTCATTTATTCACCCTGTTAACGCCAGCGTTGCACAAATGCCCAAGCTGGTTGACCCATTCTATGGTGCACCCCAGTCGGTATATTCCGACGAGTTCAACTTTAGCAGCGGCGTAGATGGCGATGCAGGCTACAAGCTGGAGGTGCCTCCTTTACACCCGGCCATGTCGGCAGGAGTTGTGCCGGGCCATGGCGACGAACAAGCTAAAAACCTGGCCGGCTTACCCTGGATGCAGTCAGTTATCGCTCTGGTGCGTGATGGTTTTCATGAGGACAGCCCTGGCGGCACTGTTTCACTTCGTGACGATGGCAGCCCGATGCTTGATTACCCGGTAAGCGACTATCTCTGGAAAGGCCTTCGTAGAGCTTTCTACACCATGGCTGAAATCCAGTTTGCCGCGGGCGCAGACAAAGTGCGCCTGATGCACCTTGACTCGGATTGGTATTCCACCTGGGCCGACGCCAAGGCTGCTATTGACGGCTTTGCCATGGAGCCTCACCGGGTTCGCCTGTTCACCGCTCACCAGATGGGCGGCTGCGCCATGGGGAGCAATCCGGAAGAGTCTGTGGTCAACGGATTTGGTGAGCATCATCACGTGAGCAATCTCAGCGTGCACGACGCATCGATTTTCCCCACCAGCATTGGAGCAAATCCCCAGCTCTCGGTTTATGCCCTGGCGGCGAGAAACAGCTCTCGACTGGCACAACGGTTGAAAGCCTGATTCTCCATGGTTGGCACTGTTCTTCACGCCAGTGAAGGGCTTGCCACCCGGCCTACAGAAACTCTTTGAATACTGATACTCTGGGCGCCTGTTAAAAAAGGAGCTGTGCATGCCTAAAGTCATTTACCCGGGCACCTTTGACCCTATTACTAACGGCCATACAGACTTGATCAGGCGGGCCAGTAACCTGTTTGATGAAGTGGTGGTTGCCGTTGCCTACAATTCCAAGAAGCAGCCTCTGTTTGATCTGGAGGAGCGCTGCGAACTGGTGCGGCTGGCAACGGCTGGCATTCCGAACGTGAGTGTGACCGGTTTCAGCTATTTGCTCGCCGATTTTGTCCGCGACCAGAATGCCACGGTTATTCTCCGTGGCTTGCGAGCAGTATCCGATTTCGAATATGAGTTTCAGCTTGCAGACATGAACCGCAGCCTGGCTCCGGAGCTGGAAAGCGTGTTCTTGACGCCGTCCAATCACCTCTCCTACATCTCCTCAAGCCTGATCCGGGAAATTGCCTCTCTGGACGGGAATGTATCGGAGTTCGTGGACCCGGTTGTGGCAGAAGCTCTGAAAAAGAAATTCAGTGAAGCCTGATGTCTATCAGGCGGCAACAAAAAAGCCCCTTCGTGGGGCTTTTTTGTTGCCTTGAACCGCTTTAAAACACCGGTGGCAAGGGGATTTCCTGGCCGTTAACCTCAATCACCATGCCGGCCAGTTTTGCTGCCAGCACCAGCCGGTCGCCATCGGGCACCAACAGACCTTCTTTGATGAGTGGCGCAAACTGCATACGCACTGCCGGGTATTCATCCACCAGCACGGCAGGCAAGCTCAAATTCATACTTCCATTGAGCTGCTGCATCACCATCAACATGCTCTCTTTCTGATCTTCAGTCAGTTCTGGATGGCTGAGCACCAGGTTGCCGGTTACTGCTCCTTCCGGCGTGTCCAAAGACAACTCAGGAACGCCCATCGAAAACCCTGCTGCTGCCAGATTTCTCATTGCCGTATTCACCTGCCCCATGGCTTCCATCTGCCGCTCAAAGGTTTCGCGACCTCCGGCATCAGGTGCCAACACCATGCCCTGAAGTTCAGCCATACTGGTGCTTAAGCTGTTCCAGCTGGCAACATCGAGGTTTTCCAGAGCGAACGCCAGCTTGTGTGGGCCGTAGACCTGATCTTGATAACGAACCTTTTTCGCCTCAATCGATAACAGGGAATCCAGGCGCTGCGCCTTGCCCTTCGCCTCGGTGCTGCTGCGAGCGAGCAATCTCTCGATGGTTACCGTGGAGGCCTCAGCAGGTGTCAATTCAACAGAGCCTATCGACGCTTCCATGGTTCCGGTCCAGACGCCACCCACCAGATGAGCCATGCTCTGTTCAACCCGGAAATTATTAACCCGGATGCTCATATCCCGCCCGGACAGACTAACCTGTGGCCAGACAATCAGCGCTTCAGCCTGGGATCCTGTGTCACTTATTTCAATACGCGCAACACCGCCGCTGGCTCTCAGTGATTCACCGCTCTCCGGGTTAGTGATTGCCATAGCCGGCGCTTCCAGCTCCAGCACAGCCGTACCCCAGAGGCGCGTTTCCAGAGTCAGCCTTGGCCGCTCCTGAAACCAGTCGGCGCCTTGCGGTGTCCAACCATCAACGGGCACGAAATTCATAAAGCTACCGGTTATGCCATGGGTGACGCCGGCACGGTAAGCTATCCGGCGGGTTTGACCACTCTCAGGGTCAACCATGGTTACGGCTCCACTCATGTCCGAGCCGAAAAAGCCCCTGCGATAGTTATCCGTCTGCATCTGGATAAATGGCTGCGACTGATTCAGCTCATGGGTAACCTCCTGCCACTGCTGTTCGGTTACATAACCCACGACCCATGGCATTGCGCCAGCGACAACCAGAACACCTGCACCGCCAATGATCCATTTTGCTTTCAAGAACTCTCTCCGTCTGAAAATTTCAGGATTTGCCCGTCAGGCGCTCCAGAAGAACCAGTTGCGAGGCCACTCGCTCCTCACCCTCGGCCAGTTGATTTTGAACGTAACTGCCATCGGGCTGCAACATCCAGGACTGGCAGTTATCCGCCAGATAAGTATCCAGATCTTCGCGCACCCGCGCTACCAGATCCGGGTCCTCAATTGGAAACGCAATTTCAACCCGGCTTAGCAGGTTGCGTTCCATGCAGTCTGCACTTGAACAGTACACGTCAGGCTTACCGTCGTTACCAAAATAGTAAGCCCGTGTGTGCTCAAGGAACCGCCCCACAATGGAGCGCACACGAATATTATCCGAGAGGCCCGGAACCCCGGGCCTGATACTGCAGATACCACGCACTATCAAATCAATCTGCACCCCGGCCTGGGAAGCACGATAGAGGGCCTTGATCAGTTGCACCTCTGTCAAGGCGTTAATCTTGAAAATGATACGGCCTTTTTCTTCCAACGCTGTCTCACGCTCAATCAAGCTGAGCAACCGCTTGTGGAGGGTGAAAGGGGCATGGAACAGCTTCTTGATCTTCAGAGCCTTCCCCATACCGGTTAACTGCTGAAAGATTTTGTTAACATCGTCACCAATGGAATCATCACAGGTCATGAAACTGTAATCGGTATAAAGCCGAGCATTCACCGCATGGTAGTTTCCGGTTCCCAGGTGCACGTAGCGGAGCAACCGACCTTCTTCACGGCGTACAATCAGGATCATCTTGGCATGGGTTTTATAGCCCACAACGCCATACACCACGATCACGCCGGCTTCCTGCAAACGGCTGGCCAGCTCCAGGTTCTCCGCCTCACTGAACCGGGCCCGCAACTCGACCACCACAGTCACTTCTTTACCGCGTTTGGCCGCATCGGCCAGTGCTTCAACAACCTCCGAATTGGCGCCAGTGCGGTACAAGGTCTGGCGGATAGCCAGCACCTGGGGGTCCTTCGCGGCCTGACGCAGCAAATCCACAACCGGGCTGAAGTTCTGGAATGGATGATGCAGCAATATTGGCCGTTTCCGTATGGCATCAAATATGGTTTCTTTGCTGCGGATCTGCCGGGGTATGGTGGGCGAAAAGCTGGAATATAGCAGATCAGGGCGATCCACCAAGCCGGTGACCGCCATCAGTCGTGTGAGGTTAACCGGCCCGTTCACCTGGTACAGATCTCTTTGCCCGAGGCCGAATTCCGTGAGCAGGAACTGCACAAGTTCCTGAGGGCAGTTATCCGCAACCTCCAGCCGAACACCATCACCGAAACGCCGGCTGAGTAACTCACCGCGCAATGCGGACGCCAGATCTTCAAGGTCGTCTTCCAGCTCAAGGTCGGCGTTGCGGGTGAGCCGGAACTGATAACAACCCTTGACCTCCATACCCGGGAATAGCTCATCAGCGTGGGCGTGGATCACTGAAGACAGAAAAACCAGGTTCTCTCCGCCGTTGCAGACTTCATCCGGTAAACGCACCAGCCTGGGCAGGGAGCGCGGCGCCGGCACAATAGCCATACCTGTTTCACGACCAAAGGCATCCTTGCCATCAAGTTCAACAATAAAGTTCAGGCTTTTGTTAACCAACCGGGGGAAAGGGTGTGAAGGATCCAGTCCTATAGGGCTGACCACCGGCAGAATTTCTTCATCGAAATAATTGCGCACCCACTCTGCCTGTTCCGGCGTCCATTCCATACGCCGCACAAAGTGAATGTTTTGCTGCTCCATTTCGGGAATCAGCACATGGTTCAGAATGTCGTACTGCTCGTCGATATATTCATGGGCGATGCGGCTGATCTCGCTCAGCGCCTGTTCCGGCATTATCCCATCAGCGCCCAGGGTTTCCCGGCCGTATTTGATCTGCTGGCGCAGCCCTGCCACCCGAATCTCGAAGAATTCGTCCATATTGCTGCTAAAAATACAGCAAAAAATCAGCCGGTTAATCAGCGGATGAGTGGTATCCAGCGCCTGCTTCAATACTCGATAATTGAACTGAAGCTGGCTCAGCTCACGGTTGAAGTAGTTTTCACTGGCGTCCAGATCAATCACTTCACCTTCAGCTGGAAGGTCTATGGGAGCGGGTACGCTCTGCCCCCCGCTTGCTGTGAGATTTCTGACAATTTCCGCTCTCATGGCCTTTGATTTCCTGTCTGATTGCCCCCCCCTGCCTCTTCCCGACAAGGGGTAGTCCGTTAACAGCCTCAGCGCTGCTTGTCCCGCATCAGGCGGGCGGCTCGCACGGCGAAGTATGTCAGAATGCCATCTGCTCCGGCACGGCGCATCGACATCAGGCTCTCCATCATGACAGTGTCTCCGTCAAGCCAGCCGTTCTGCTCCGCCGCCATATGCATAGCGTACTCGCCGCTAACCTGGTACACGAATGTTGGCACCTGCAGTTCGGTTTTTATCCGGTGCACAATATCCAGATACGGCATGCCGGGTTTGATCATCACCATGTCAGCGCCCTCGGCAAGATCCATCATCACTTCATGAATCGCTTCATTGCTGTTGGCCGGGTCCATCTGATAGGTGGTCTTATCACTTTTTCCCAGGTTGGCGGCCGAACCGACGGCGTCCCGGAACGGGCCGTAATAACCGGAAGCATACTTGGCCGAATAGGCCAGAATACGCGTATTAATATGTCCTGCGGATTCCAGCGCCTCACGAATGGCAGCAACACGGCCATCCATCATATCGGAGGGTGCAACGATATCTGCACCGGCATCAGCGTGTGAAACCGCCTGATTAACCAAGGCTTCAACGGTAACGTCGTTCAGCACATAGCCTTCGTTATTGATGATGCCATCCTGGCCATGGGTGGTGAACGGATCCAGTGCCACATCCGTGATAACGCCCAGCTCGGGATAAGCCTTTTTCAGTGCCCGAACAGCCCGCTGTGCCAGCCCGTCGGAATCCCAGGCCCCGGAGCCGGACAAGTTCTTTTTCTCCGCAGACACAACTGGAAACAGGGCTATTGCAGGAATCCCCAGCTCCACCAGCTCTGCAGCCTGCTCAACCAACAAATCAATGCTCAGGCGATCCACCCCCGGCATGGATGGCACCTGCTCGCGCTGTCCTTCCCCTTCCAGTACAAAAACCGGGTAAATCAGGTTGTCTGGCGTCAGTTGGTTTTCCCTTACCAGCCGACGGGAAAAATCGCTGGCGCGATTGCGACGCAAACGGGTAGCTGGAAAAACACGTGGCGTTGATAAAGACACAGAAAGCCTCCTGAATGGCACAATAATGAGTAGGACTGGAAATCCTGGCACCCTGGCGGCACCGTTGACACCATCATACACCTCCGGGGCTGCTGGTTGCAGGCTACCAACGTAGGCAAGCGCTGTCTGCGGAGCAACATTCAATCTGCAGCAGACTCCGGGAGGCTCATTTTTTGTAAGCTTTGCTATTGAATAGAATCGAGCGCCCTGGCCCGGACTCGCTCAGCTTCGCTGAAATACTTTTCCCGCAACTGGCTCAGACTTTTTTCTCTCTCAAGCTCTGCCAAGCCAGACTTCGCCAAGGCATCACGCTCTTGAGCATACGACTGCCACCGACGATTCCAATCCCTTTGTTCTGCGTCCAATGCTTCCAACCTTTGGGCAGCTTCATCACCAAATTCTTGACGCCGCCAGGCTCGCAAAGCCTCCGGGTCGTTAGCCATCTCTTCTCGCGCCTGCTCATAGCGAGAAAACTTTCGAGTATCCTCGCGAGCCTGCCTCAGAGGTTCAGGCAAGGCCATTTCAGCCTCGGCAAAGGCCTTCTCGCGCTGCTCGTGCGTCAGATTGCTGTCTCTGGCAATGCTTCGCTTTCTGAGTTGATAGCGATCTATGGCTTCTTCTTGCGCAAAAAAAGCCTCCGCCGTATCTGCGTCCAACCAGGTTCTACGCAACGCCTGAATCTCCAGCATCCGGCGCTCCATTTCACCCGAACCGGAAATCCCTGCTTCTCCGTAAGCCGCCTCAAGATCCGACAAGGCAAGCTTGTAATCCAGGTAACGGCCAAGAGTGTCGAGAGCCTGCCCTCGCGCAGGCTCTTCCAGCACTGAAAGGGCAAGCCGTACTCTTGCTACCAACTGCGACAGATCTTCTTCACCCAAAGCCGATAGATAGTACTCAAACAACTGCCGCAACTCCCCTGTGGGGATGAGGTTGCCAAAACGGTCTGTTATCGCCCAACCGCCAGGCTCCGTTGTGCCTTCCAACGACGCCGGTAACTGTTCTGGCACCTCAAGCTCAGCGGAGTCGTCAACAAGTCTGGAAGGATTTTGCAGCCGGCCAGCAGCAAAGCCCGCGTCATCCGCTCTCAGATTATCGGGGCGTTCAGCAGAACGAACGGAAACAGGCTGATTTCGGGCACTATCCGCCAGCAGCCAGAGTGCAATCACAACTGCTATGATTACGGGGACGGCAAAGGAGAGTTTGGAAACAGATTTCATGATAGAGGTCAGTTCCGGCCATAGGTGGCTTGGCTACAATCCGGGGAAACAAGGACCGTAACGCTTTCAAGAGCCATATTAAGCGGAAACTGGGCGCGTGACCGAGACAGACCGCAAAAACAGGCCGGAGCATGCAGCCCCGGCCTGCAAAGACAATGCTCAGAGCGCGCGGTTATTAAAGCCTGTCTCCACCTTACGAGGGGAGTCAACGCGGAAAGATGTCTCAACTTCCTGGATTTTGCCGCCTTGGCTCAGGAAAGCATCGATATCCTGCTGTAGCTGCGCCCGTACCCGTGCCCTGCCAGCGATAGAATGTGTATCGTCACTCTCGCTGCCCGTACTAGCCCAGTTACCGGATTGCTCCAGATTGCTTTCGTCGAACTCGCTCATGGTTTTCTCCATCAACGAAAACAGTGTTACAAGCGCGGCAAACCAAATAAAGCAGCCGCACTCCGCCTCGACCAGCCGCTACTGCGGCGCCGTCTTGGCGTCTTTATAATCTGCTTTTCACGACAGAGCTATTACCGACAACATGTTTTTTGTAAATATTTGTAACAACCATAACCTGATGAATTTTAAAGATAAAATAAAGGTAAAAAAAAGTGTTTGCCCTGACCCAAAGAATGAATCAATATTCACTAATAGCGGGAGCCCGAAATGGCTTATCGTGAAACGGAAAAGATGCGACTGCGTAAAGCCGCAGCACGTCAGCGGATCGCTGAGTGCACCTATGAGTGCGTTGCCGAAGGCGGCTTTCGCAACGCAAGAATTACTCGCATTGCGCAGCTTGCGAATGTTGCCACAGGAACGATCTACCGGCATTTCGAGTCGAAAGAAGACTTGTTTGCTGAAATCTTCCGACAGGCCACGCAGCGTGAAATAGACAAGGTTACGAAAGCACTGGCAACACCGGGAAGTGCTACAGAGAGACTGGAAAAAGCATTGCGGCAATTTGCCGAGCGCGCATTGAAAGGGCCCGTAATGGCCTGGTCCCTCATTGCAGAGCCGGTGGACCCGAAAGTTGAGGAAGAGCGGCTGGCTTACCGAAAGGCCTACGCCGGCCTGTTTGAACAGGCGATCCGGGAAGGTATCGAAGAAGGGTGCATTCCGGATCAGAACCCCCGCCAAAGCAGCACCTGCCTGGTGGGGGCTATTGCGGAAAGCCTGGTTGGGCCTTTATCACCAACCCAGATCGGGCAGGCAACCGAAAAAGAAACCGAGAACAACGACCAGCTGGTCAACACCATCATCTGCTTTTGCATACAGGGGTTGACCGGCACGAGGAGGTAGTTATGAATACCCCACAGCCCACGTCCGGAACACCCGAAGAACATGGTGATCGCTATTTGGCGATCACCCACGAGGTAGTCAACCAGCCCCCACCGCTGGAAAACTACAACCTGTATGAGCAGGACATTGCCCTGCAGAAGGCTGTGCACCGCGAAGGAGCGGGGAAGGCGGAAAGCGACCTGAAAGCCTTTGGCGCGCTGGCTGGCAGCGCCGCAACCATCGATCTCGGTTTTCGGGCCAATAACAATAAACCGGCGCTCAATACCCACGACCGCTTTGGCCACCGCATCGACGAAGTGGATTTCCACCCCTCGTACCACGAACTGATGGGCATTGCCTTTGAAAGCGGTCTTCACAGCAGCCCTTGGACAAACCCCGGCAAAGGCGCACATGTAACCCGCGCAGCAAAATACTATATGCACTCCCAAGTGGAAGCTGCACACTGCTGCCCGGTCACCATGACCTTTGCGGCCATGCCTTCCATTCGCAAACAACCGGAGCTTGCAGCGCTCTGGGAATCCCGAATACTGGCCAACAGCTACGACTCCCGCAACGTCCCCGATAGCCAGAAGAGCTCAGTAACCATTGGCATGGCAATGACCGAAAAGCAGGGTGGCAGCGACGTACGCTCAAACAGCACCCTGGCCTACCCGGTAGGAGCCAAAGGCCCGGGCCAGGCTTATGAGCTGGTAGGCCATAAATGGTTTGTCTCCGCACCTATGTGCGATGCTTTTCTGGTATTGGCCCAGGCCCCCGGCGGCCTGTCCTGCTTCCTGATGCCACGCTGGCGCCCAGACGGAACCAAAAACCCCTGGCAGATCCAGCGCCTGAAAAACAAAATGGGCAACGTAGCCAATGCCTCCAGCGAAGTAGAGCTGCGCGGCGCACTGGCATGGATGATTGGCGAAGAAGGCCGCGGCGTACCTACCATCATAGAAATGGTTGCCATGACCCGTTTCGACTGCATGATTGGCAGCTCTGCAGGCATGCGCCAGGCCGTCGCTCAGGCCACCCACCATTGCCGTCACCGGAGCGCCTTTGGCAACAGGCTCATTGACCAGCCACTGATGCAAAACGTACTTGCTGACCTGGCCCTGGAGAACGAAGCCGCCCTCGCCTACACCTTGCGAATCGCCCGAGCACTGGATAGCCAGGATCAGGAACACGAACGCCTTTTGGCACGGCTTGCTACACCTGTTGGCAAATACTGGATCTGCAAACGCACACCTAACCACGCCTACGAAGCCATGGAATGCATTGGCGGCAGCGGCGTGATGGAAGACTGCATCATGCCCCGCCTGTTCCGTGAATCCCCGGTGAATGCCATCTGGGAAGGCAGCGGCAACGTACAGTGTCTGGACACCCTGCGCGCCATCCAGAAAGAACCCGAAACCCTCGATGCCTTCTTCCTCGAAGCTGCCAAGGCAAAGGGTGCAGACCGCCGCTTCGACCAGTTCCTGGCACAGCTGCAAAATGACTTCGCCGACATCAGCGACTTCCAGTACCGCGCCCGCAACCTGGTTGACCGGCTGGCCCTGGTCATGCAAGCCTCCCTGCTATTACGCAACGGTGACAAATCCGTGGCCGATGCCTTCTGCGCTTCACGGCTGCAGTCCAATGGCGGCATGAACTACGGCAACCTGCCCTCGGGGATTGATGCTGCGGCTATTATCAAGCGGGCAACGCCTGTAGTAGGCTAGAGCTGGTGTCCACCAAGACATCAATATATGAGCTTGTTGGACTCCACTTGAATTGTTCGAGAACCGGCGAGGCAAGGCTTTCCAAAACTATGCGGAGCCAGGGATGGCGGAGCCCAAGCGTCACATGGATGTGCCGCAAGGAGCGTGTTTTGGAAAGCCTTGCCTCGTCGGTTCCAGCACCAAAGCCGGAAAATCTATGTCTGAAACACTCAGAAGACTGCTGAAAGAGGGCAAAGCGCCCCAACACAACACCGCGATAACACCCCACGTAGGCGTACTCACCTTGCACTTCCAGCTCTACGGCTGTGAGGACCTCAAAGCCAAGCGCAAAGTCTTCACCCCGCTACGCGCTGTCTGGGGCAAAGAGCCCGACCTGGCCGTGGCAGAAACCGCTGACCTGGAAGCTCTCGACTGCGCCACCTGGACCATCGCAGCCCTCGGCACCTCCTCGCAACAAATCACCCAGCGCCTCGATCAGGTAGAAAAAGCCATTCAGGAAAAGGTCGATGCAGCCATACTCGACATACACCGGGAAATTCTCTGAACAAGCCCAGTGGCACAACATTTGAGCAGCCCGTATACTACGCCCCCTCAGGGATGCCAGTGTGCCTGGAAGCTACAGGTGACAAGTAACCAATGCCGGAAACAGACCCCGGCTGTATCCGTCGGGCATCCGGAACAGGCCCTGCGGATGACCACTGATCGTGTGTGGTATCTATGACCGGCAAGAAAAAAACGGCCCAGGCCTCCATTGAAGCCATGTATCGCGTGTTCACCGTGCCCGAGGCACCGGAGTCCACACTTAGCCGTATTGACCAGAATATTTCCAGCAACCTTGCAGGCTTCCTGCAGGAGCACATTGTTGCCGTTGAACGGGATCTTGCAGACGTCGAGAAAAACTTCTCCGACTACGCCATCCCGGAAAAGCCCGTGTTCGTTTCCGAGCAGGCTCAGTTCCTGCTCGACAAACTGGTTGCCAACTCCGTTCACACAGCATCACCCGCCTTTATCGGCCACATGACATCAGCGCTGCCCTACTTCATGCTGCCGCTGTCGAAAATCATGATCGCCCTGAATCAGAACCTGGTAAAAACTGAAACCTCCAAGGCCTTTACGCCCATGGAGCGACAGGTTCTGGGCATGATTCACCGGCTGGTGTATCAGGAAGACGGCGCCTTTTACCGGAAGTGGATGCACGACCCTCGCCACTCCCTTGGGGCCATGTGCTCAGGCGGCACAGTCGCCAACCTGACAGCACTGTGGGTTGCGCGCAACCGCGCTTTCCCCGCTGAAGGCAGCTTTCGTGGACTGCACCAGGAAGGTCTGTTCCGCGCACTGAAGTACTACGGTTACGAAGGTGCTGCCATAGTGGTATCCCGCCGAGGGCATTATTCTCTGGGCAAAGCCGCCGATGTATTAGGCCTTGGCCGTGAATCCCTGGTGGCGGTAGACACAGACGACGACAACCGGATCCAGACCGACGCCCTGCGCGACAAGTGTCTGGAGCTGCAGAAACAGAAAATCAAGGTTATGGCCATCTGCGGCATTGCCGGCACCACCGAGACCGGCAACGTTGACCCGCTGGACGCCATGGCAGACATCGCCCGGGAATTCGGTGCCCATTTCCACGTAGACGCAGCCTGGGGCGGCCCGACACTGTTCTCCCGGACCTACCGGCATTTGTTGCGTGGCATAGAAAAGGCGGATTCAGTCACCTTCGATGCCCACAAGCAGCTGTATGTGCCTATGGGTGTTGGTTTGGTGGTATTCAAAGACCCCAGCCTGGCCAGTGCTGTTGAGCACCACGCCCAGTACATTATCCGCAAAGGCTCCCGCGACCTGGGCTCTACCACGCTGGAAGGCTCGCGCCCCGGCATGTCGATGCTGATCCATTCCGGCCTGAAAATCCTCGCCCGGGAAGGCTACGAGATACTGATTGATCAAGGCATCGAAAAAGCGGCAAGCTTCGCCGAAATGATCGAGGCCCAACCAGACTTCGAGCTGGTGACCCGCCCTGAGCTGAACATTCTTACCTACCGCTACTGCCCGGAAAACGTGCAGCAGGCCTTGGCTTTGGCTGATCCCCTGCAGGCAGAAAAGCTGAATGCTTGTTTAAACAGCATTACAAAATTCATCCAGAAAACCCAGCGGGAACGGGGCAAGGCGTTTGTGTCGAGAACCCGGCTGGAGCCTGCCTGTTACTACAAATTCCCGTGCATTGTGTTCCGGGTTGTTCTGGCGAACCCGCTGACCACGCCTGAAATCCTCGCCGACATTCTGGAAGAGCAACGTGAGCTTTCAGGGGATGAAGGAATTCAGGACGAAATCAGGATATTGCACCAAATGGCGGATGCGGTGCTGAAACAGCATGAGCAGGGTCAGAAGCAAGCCTGAAGTAGGCTAATCAGAAGATTCGGTGAGCGGCTTAGAGAACCGCAAGGGAGGCGGAAGGGTACCCAAAACACGCTGTGAATACGTCCGTGTACGCTCGGCTCCGCCATCCATGGCTCCGCACGGTTTTGGATACCCTTCCGCCTCCCTTGCTCAGTGCTATCCTCTAGCACCTGAGCGCCGGAGACAACTAACTCAGTAAAGCGCCTCTTCGTCGTCCAGCACTTCATCAATAATTTCCAGAAACATTCGATCCGCATCACTCCACTTTTCCGGAATACGGATAGTCGTGTTAGCACTGATCTCCCGGGCTATCAGCTCGTCGGAATCTGGCTGTGAACGATACTTGCGGGCAATGTCGATAGACTTTACCGCAATGGTCGGATCGCTCAACACCTTTTTGATGAACACTCGAAGCTCATCAATCACCTTGGCCTGACGACGGCTTTCAATCGGTGTACTCATACCTCACCCTCCGGGCAAATAAGTTCTGGGGGAGCATGAAGCTCCTGTAGCATAGACACAGTATGGCCAAACCCGCGCGTTACAACCAGCCAACTCGTTAGACGAACAACCCACGCAAAGTGAAAAACAGTATCGCCGCCATAATGGCCGAGGCAGGCACTGTGATAATCCAGGCAGCCGCTATCCGCACAAGGTGAGACCGCTTGACCATTTCTTCTTTGTAGATTTTCTTGAGACGTTTGCGGTCCGACTTGGTCAGGGGCACATGCTTCTTCTTCTTGGCCCGCTTGAGAAGCTTCTCCATCTCCTCAACAGAGGCGTTGCGGAAGTCATCCAGAAAAGGCTTGAGACGCTCAAGATCATCCTCATCACGCTCTTCCATGATCTTGTGCAACTGAGTCGCGTAATTGGATTTCAGGTATTCGCGCAGGAAGCCCACACCGAAAACACCACCAATGGCAATATGCGTAGAGCTCACCGGCAAACCCAGTTGCGATGCCAGAATAACCGTAAGCGCAGCCGACAGTGCGATACAGAAGGCACGGGTCTTATCCAGCTCGGTAATTTCGCTACCCACGGTTTTGATCAGGCGCGGACCAAACAGCATCAAGCCGACCGTTAAACCCAAAGCGCCAATCATCATGACCCACAGAGGTATGCTTGAAGCCGTCGCTATCGCACCGTTAGATAGCGCATCGTTGATGGCCGCGAGCGGGCCGATGGCATTCGCTACGTCGTTTGCACCGTGGGCAAAGCTCAATAGCGCAGCCGCGAATATCAGTGGCCAGGTGAATAGGGTATTTACCCCTCCTGCACTGTTTTCCATGGTAGCTGCGCGACGGGAAGCCAGAGAGCGCACGATAAAAAAGGAAACTACAGCGGCACCCAAACCGACCAGAGAGGCCTGAAGGAAATCCACCTCAACAATTTTCTTTACGCCTTTGATCATCAGGTAGGTGCCAAAAGCCCACGCCATGACGGCGACAAGCCAGGGCACAAAGGTTCGCGCAGCAGGTATTACGTTCTTCCGGTAGAGCACTGTCTTATTGATAATAAATAGCAACAGGGCAGCCAGGGCACCACCAAGAACAGGCGAAATAACCCAGCTGGCAGCAATCTTGGCCATAACACCCCAGTCTGCGATGCCCCAGCCACCCGCCGCAATACCTGCGCCGAGAACGCCACCTACAATAGAGTGGGTGGTGGATACAGGCGCACCCATCCAGGTTGCCAGGTTGAGCCAGAGCGCGCCCGCAAGCAGAGCTGCAGTCATCAGCCAGACAAAGGCACGGCCATCTTCCAGGTTGGTAGGGTCAATAATGCCGCCCTTGATGGTAGAGACAACATCCCCACCCGCAATCAACGCACCAGCGGACTCAAAGATACCTGCCAGAATAACCGCTGCGCCGAGAGACAGAGCGCCAGAGCCCACCGCAGGGCCAACATTGTTCGCAACATCATTAGCGCCTATATTGATAGCCATATAGCCGCCGATGACAGCCGCAGCCATGAGCAGCGTGCTATTGGGCAACCCTTCACTGAAGGAACCTACCGCCAGCCAGACACCGAGCAGAAACAACAGGCTGAGCCCGACCCTGTATCGCTCTGTAGAGTTGCTGGTAAGAAGGGTATCCAGAAATCCGCTTGAACGGGCCATAACAGAATAGGTCTCATTTGGTCTGAATGGAGAACGAACCGCCGTGTTGCGCGCAACTATAAATTTTTTACCCTGAAATTGAAACAAATGTGCGCCTGCGCGATCCGGTCACACAATACACTCGAAATAGATGCATACCTACCATTGCCTGATACATAATGGGTAAAGAGCCAGAGTACTAAGGAAAAGCGTTGCATATACCTATAGGGCCGCTATGACAAAATACTCAA
>Ga0209075_1000172_pt1 | contig 58422 bp, 48 predicted proteins | sample Stecom2011_FD_187523 | JGI IMG/M metagenome (GOLD analysis project Ga0209075, IMG submission 187523) | Agricultural soil microbial communities from Utah to study Nitrogen management - Steer compost 2011 (SPAdes) (version 2) | ecosystem: Environmental > Terrestrial > Soil > Agricultural land...
TTGCGTGGGCGTTACCTTGATCATCTTCTACCCACATAGATTCAGATGCCATCGACCATCCCACTATTAGTGCAATACCAGACACATCAGAGTATACAGCCGTCTCTAAAAATGCACTGGGGCGTTTATCGGCAGTGGCAAGTGCGGGGATGGCGGCTAAATAATCGTCCCAAGAACTACTGCCGACTTTTATCACATTGCCAATTGCACGAAATATTTGCTCTGCGTAAGCGTGTTTAAGCGCTTGATCTAAGCTCCACGGCGCAAGCCTAATAGAAAAACTACCGGTAATGTCTTTAGCCTCGTACACAACCTCTGCCCCTAGGCTTGCGTGCTCGCCAGCAATTATCAGCATAAACGCCTTGGGGGGGCTATAGTTTGGGTAGGCGCTGCTTACATCATCGCGCGTCATTGGATGCTCTAGCAGTACTAATTGATCGCGTAATTGGCACTGTACTTCTGTATCAAGCCCTACCGTCCAACCTGTAATAACGGCAAAATCGCCAAGGCAATAGGCCTCATCAATTTTTACATAGGCTATAGCGTTATTATTGTTATCCCTTACCTCTAAAGGGACGGATTGCCCCGGAATCTCAAGCGCAAAGCTGCTGCTTTTCTTGTTTGTATCTGTAGTTCTATTGGTAAACTTAGCTTCCACCCCTAATACTCCTTGTTATGCTTGTTATTGCCATAACTTGTTATGGTTGATTTATTAGCTGTTGTTCATATTGCTGACTGACTTCGGCTACGGGGCCGGCAAGCTTGACGTGGCCGTCTTGCAACCAGATGACGTGATTGCACAGTGCGGCCATTTGCCCTGGCATGTGGCTGACGAAGATGAGGCTTTGATCGCCGCCGAGTTTTTTATCGAGTGCTTGTTTGGCGCGGTCGCGGAAGGTGGCGTCGCCGACGCTTAGGGCTTCGTCGATAAGGAGGATGTCGATACCGCTGTAGAGGGCGGTTGAAAACCCAAGCCGCGCGCGCATGCCGGATGAGTAGGTAAACAGGGGGCGTTCAAAAAAGTCGCCCAGCATCGAGAACTCTTTGATCTCGCTTAGGTGGGCTTTGGCGTCGCGGTTGCTGTGGCCTTGGAGCATCGCGCTGAGCAGTGCGTTGTCGCGCCCAGATAGATCTTCCCTAAAGCCAAGCCCTAGCGTTAGCAAGCTGCGCCTTATGCCGTTGGGGCAAATAACGCGGCCCGAGGTGGGCGGTACGATGCCCGCCAGTATGCGCAGCAGTGTGCTTTTGCCGCTGCCGTTGTGGCCGAGTATCCCGAGCTTGTCGCCACGTTTTAGCTCAAAGCTGATGCGGCTAAGCGCTTGATGCTGAAACTTTTTTAACCAGCCGGTACGAGTTTTGTAGGTTAGGCTAACGTTTTGGGCGGTTAAGATAATATCGCTATCGCTCATGACTTTACCACTTTAGCTGGCCACGATGCGGGCGGCAATGCGTTTGCTTTCTAGCCGATACAGGCCATGCATCAACGCGAGGCAGGCGGCCATAACACCGGTTAAAGCGGCTAGGTGCTGGGTGTCGTACAGCTGGTCGCGAATTAGGATGCTGCGGTAGGCATCGATCAGGTAAACCATCGGGTTCCAGATCAGCAGGGCTTGTTTTAGGGCTTCATTTTTAATGAGGTTGATGTCCCAAAACACGCCGGAGGTGAACAGCATAAAGATGGTGCCCATTTGGATCAGCATACGGATATCGCGCACATAGCTCACCAGTAAGGCGCCAATTAAGGTGCACACGGCAATAAATAAATACTGGACAATTATTAACGGCAACAACCACAACCAGTTAAGGGTGGGGTTGTGTCCGTACAATATCACCATGCCAAACAACACTAAAAACACCGCCCACTGTTTGTATAACGCCTCTTGCAGGGTGATGTAAGGGAACAGGGTTTTGGGTACATCGAGCTGGGCGATAAGGCCTTTGTTTTGCACTAAGCTGTTGCTGCCACTGTTAACCGATTTGGTAAACCACAACAGGGGGATTTTGCCGCACATTAAAAACAATAAAAAATCGGCGCGGCCATTGTTTAGCACGACATCAAAAACAAAATAAAACACCAGCACGTAGAGGATGGGCTCGAGTATCCACCATAAATAGCTTAGGTAAAGTTTTGATGCCTCGGCTTTAAGGGACATGCGCGCTTGAATATCGACCAGCTCAAAAAACTGTTTTAAGCGCACTTATACGACCTTTTGGTAGGCGGCGGGGGCGGCGATAAAAAACGGGTTAAGCACGCTGCTTTTTTGATTGTAGTGCAACGGTTTGCCGGTGTCGGCGGCGATGATCTTGCCCCCTGCCCCGATAAGCACGGCGTGGGCGGCGGCTGTGTCCCACTCGCTGGTTAGCCCCAAGCGGGGGTATAGATGGGCGGCACCCTCGGCCACTAAACATATTTTTAACGAGCTGCCCATGCTGGTAATGGTGGGATTATTAAAAGCGGTTAAAAACTGGATAAACTCGTCGCTTTGGTGCGAGCGGCTACCCACCAAACACCAGCCGCTGTTGCTGTGTGGCAGCGGGCCTACCTGTATAGGGCTGCTGCCCGATGCGCTGGTTTTTGTGCTGCCCGATACCGCCGCGCCACCTTGGTAGGTAACCCCAAGCGCGGGGGCCACAACAACCCCCCATACCGGCTGACCGTTAACAATGTGGGCGATATTGACGGTGAACTCGCCATTTTTTTTAATAAACTCTTTGGTGCCGTCGAGCGGATCGACCAGCCAGTACTCGTGCCATTGTTGCCGCACGGACCAAGGGATGCTGGTGCTCTCCTCTGACAGTACCGGCAGCTTGGGAGTTAGCTCGGTCAGGGCTGCCGCTATGATTTGATGGGCGGCGAGATCGGCCTCGGTTAACGGGCTATCGTCTTGTTTGTTGTGGACGTCAAAGTCGCGCTGGTAGATGTTTAGTATCGCATCGCCGGCTTGCTGGGCAATGGCCACCACGTGTTTATAGTTAGCCGGACTAACGGTTGTTGTTGCTGACATAAAACATCTGCTTTGTTATAAAATTTTTAAAATGGATTCGACGCTTTCATTAATGCTGAGAACACCCGTGTTTAATTTAAGCTCGGCGCTTTCGGGTTGTTCGTACGGGTCGCTGATGCCGGTGAATTGTTTGATGATGCCGGCGCGCGCTTTTTTGTACAGGCCTTTTGGGTCGCGCTGCTCGCAGGTGGCAAGAGGCGTGTCTAGGTACACCTCGACAAACTGACCGTACTCAAAGGTAGAACGCACCATTTGCCGGTCGCGCCGGTAAGGCGAGATAAACGCACAAATCACCACCAAGCCCGATTCGACCATTAGCTTGGCCACCTCGCCCACACGGCGGATGTTTTCGGCGCGGTCGTTTTCGGTCATGCCCAGGTCTTTGTTTAGGCCGTGGCGGACGTTATCGCCATCGAGTAAAAAAGATTTTACGCCGTTGGCGTGCAAGGTGGCATCGAGGGCGTTGGCCACGGTGGATTTACCCGCGCCAGACAGGCCCGTAAGCCAAATACAGCGCGGCGTTTGCTGCATAAGTTTGGCCCGCTCAGCGGGGCTTACGGTGCATTTATGCCATACCGCGCTGGAGGGCAGCGTGATGTCTTTTAGCTGGTAGGGTGTTTTTGGTGTGTCCATTATCGCATCCATTGTCACGCAACGTGACTGGCCGGGCGGCTAGAGTAAGCGTGGGCTTGGTTTACTACACCCACACGCTCCACCCATAAAGATAAACGATTCTACCGCAACGGCTGCGCCACTCCAAACCGAGGTTGTAAAGGTTAAGGTTTAGCCGCTTTGATGATCTAGCCGTATGGTTTGTTTAATGACGACTTTGGGTTTGTTTTGTCATTTTTATGAGCAAGGTGAATATCACGCAGTGACACAGAGGACAGCCTGGCCGGCTGGAGTATCGCTTGGTCGTTAGCTCATGGGTTGACGCTATTTTAGCTGGCGATTTAGCCAGCGCCAGGCCCATAGGCCAACGATGATGTTGCTGATGGCGCTAGCGAGAAACAAGCCATCTAGACCTAAGAGGTATTGCAGCAACAAGGCCAGCGGTAAAAATATAATCAACACGCGGGACAGTGACAACAGCATGGCGGGCCAAGGGGTGCCCAAGCCATTAAAGGCGGCGTTGCAAGACATCACCAAACCGTAGGCGCCATAACTAAAGGGCACGATGGAGAGATAACGCACGGCCACGGCGGCCACCTCGGGATGGTCGGTAAACATGCCGGCAATCAGACCGCCAAACAAAAATAAAAATATTGCCAGGACAACCCCAAAACCAAAACAAAATAACAATAAAATACGCTGCGCCTCGGCGAGCCGGTCGTGCTTGCCGGCGGAGTGGTTCTGCCCAAAAAACGGCCCCACCACACCGGACAAAGCGTAAAAAGCAATCAGCACTACGGGCTCGACTCGTACCGCGATACCCAAGCCTGCCACGGCGTCGTTGCCATAACCTGCCACCATCATGACGACAAAAGCGCTGGAGAGTGGGACCGTCATATTGGCTGCCATTGCCGGCACACCCACGTGGACAATGGCGCGCCACGAGGAGGCCAATTTTGCCCAGGGGGCGAAGGGGCTGACCAGCAACCCGACGCGCACACGCAAGATATACAGCGCCACCACCACGGTTATGCTGCGGGTTATTAAGGTGGCCCAAGCAGCGCCTGCCAAACCGAGCTTTGGCATGCCCAACAAACCAAAAATCAAAATGGGATCGAGCGTGGCGTTAAAAATTGCCGCCACCCCCATTAGGGTGCCTTGGATTTTGCTTAACCCCATGGCCCGCAGCGAAGCGAGCGCCACCATGGGTACCAGCAGACAAGGTGCGCTGATGTACCAAATGCTCATGTATTGATGGATCAGTGGCAGCAACTCGGGCGAGGCGCCCAGCAAGGTAAACAATGGGTTGATGGTGAACCAACCCAGCAGGCAAATAGTGGCCGAGAGCAACAGCGTTAAGGTTACCGCATCGGTGGCGAGACGCTGAGCACGGCTAGAATCGCTGGCCCCCACACCGCGAGCCACCGCCGACGAGGTGCCGGCGCCTAAACCTATGCCCATACTGGTTAACAACATAACCACTGGGAAGGTAAAGCTCATGGCCGCCAGTGGCGCATTGCCCAACTGGGCAACAAAGAAGGTATCCACCACATTAAACGACATGGTCGCCAATAGCCCCCACACCATTGGCAGCGCGAGTGAGCGAAGCTGCCAAGGAACGGAGCCTTGCGTCATAGTCGCTGGCATAGGAGGCATAAATGGGCCTGTGCTCGGATGAATTGGGGCAGCGGCAGTATACACTATCGGCCCCGCAGCGCAGCACAGAACGACCAGTTGTGACAGGGCAAAGTGGCGCTTTGGCTGGCCGCTTGTACCGTTCGTTCAAAGACGCTGGGTCCCGTGTCGGGGCACGGGACGACGGTGTAGCGAGTGTGGCGCTTTGCCGTTATCGTGGATGGAATGGACAGCGGCGCTTTACCGCGCTGTAGGCTCGGCCAATTTTATACGCCCTCCCCTGCGACAACACGCCGCACCGGGGATTTTAGGTGCTTGGCGTATAATGGCCTTATGAATAGATTATATTTAACGCTTAAAGCGCCCGAGGAGCATTGCCGTCAGCTGATGACTATGCGCTCGATGCTGATTGTTATTTTGGCGTTGGCGATTTACTTGGCCAGCAGAACCGAGGTGGCGCATTTACCGTTAACACCGATCCTGATCGTTTTATTGCTGTTAACCTTGGTAAATGCAGCTTTGCTGTTGCGTCTGCATCAGCCCAAAAGCGTTACCGTTAATGAGCTGACCATACAGTTGCTGGCGGATATTGCTGCGGTGGCGACAATTGCGTATTTTACCGGTGGCGCTAACAACCCTTTTTTAAGTTATTTGCTGGTGCCTGTGTGCATTGGCGCTGCGACCTTACCGTCTAAAAACGCTTGGGCGGTAAGCGTGGTGGGGATTGTTTTGTACGGTTTGCTGCTGCGCTGGCATGTGCCGCTGCAGTGGTTAGCGCCACAAGGCAAGGCGTTAGCACAACACCATAGCGATCTTAATTGGCACGTGTTGGGCATGTGGCTTAACTTTGCGTTAAGCGCGGTGTTAATCAGTTACTTTGTGGTGCGCATGGCCAGTGCGGTGCGCCAGCAGCAGGATGAATTAAATCGCCGCCGCGAAGAGGACTTGCGCGATGAGCAGTTGTTGGCTGTGGCCACCTTGGCGGCGGGCACCGCACACGAGCTGGGCACACCGCTCAGTACCATGAAGGTGTTGCTGGCCGACTTACGCCAAGACGCACTACTGCGCGAGGCCTATGGTGAGGATCTGGACCTATTGTACCGACAAGTAAACCACTGCGCCGACATTTTAACTCGGCTGCGGGCGCGCTCGGATTTAAGCCAGCTGCACCAGCCAGCGCTTATGCCGGCCAAAGATTACTGCGTACGGCTGTTGGACCACTGGCAACTGTTGCGCCCAGAGATTAACCCGACCATTAACCTCGCACCGCAACTGGCCGAGGTGCAAGTGCGCTTTCATGCCACGATCGAGCAAGCTATTATCAATACGCTTAATAATGCCGCCGACGCCAACCCAGATAACTTAACGATCCAAGCAAGCAGCCAGGGCAGTAATTTAATTTGGCAAGTGGATGACCGGGGCCAAGGCCTACCCGAGGCGGCCCGCAAAGCCGCCGGTAAAACGTTGTTTTCGAGCAAGCCCGACGGTATGGGTTTGGGGTTGTTTTTAACCCATGCCAGCATCAAGCGTTATGGTGGCACTGTGGTTTTATCGCCCCGCCCCGAGGGTGGCACCTCTACCGTTATTACCCTACCGCTGGACACGCAATATGATTGATCGCAGCGACTTTTTAATTGTCGATGACGACCCGGTTTTTGCAGCCACTTTGCAGCGCTCGTTAACACGCCGAGGCTATAGCGCCGATGTGGCCCACACGGCGGCAGCGGCGCAGCAGTGTGGACAAGCTAAGGTGTATCGCAAAGCGGTGGTCGATTTAAAAATTGGCCGCGACTCGGGGCTCGAGGTTACTCAGATCCTGCTGCAAGCCCAGCCCGACATTGCCGTTGTCGTGCTTACCGGATACTCCAGTATTGCCACTGCGGTACAGGCCATAAAAATGGGCGCCAAACATTATTTGTGTAAACCGGCCGATACCGACGAGCTGCTTGGCGCCTTTGGCATAAAGCCCACCGCCACCCCCAGCATCCCCGAGCGGCCTCCGTCGGTCGATCGCCTTGCCTGGGAGCATATCCAAAAAGTACTGCAAGAGCACGACGGCAACATATCGGCCACCGCCCGCTCACTGGGCATGCACCGCCGCACACTGCAACGCAAACTGACCAAAAAACCCGTTCGAGATTAACGCCTGCTGTAGCGCCACCTGGCCGGACAATGCAACTGCATTACCTTTGATTTAGACGTACTTTCCATGAGGCGTCTCCTATGAACGATTCTGTCCTAACACTTGAGTCCACACTCACCGATCGTTATCAAACCCCCATACCAAGCGCAATCCGCAAGGCACTGCGCCTGAAAAGCGCGAAAAAATCCGTTACACGGTTCAATCCGACGGCAGCGTTTTGCTGTCTCGTGCCGATACACAAAAGACAGACCCAGTTTTAGGTGATTTTCTGAGTTTTTTAGCACAGGCTATGCCGCTGCATCCAGAGCGTATCCTGCCTGCAAACCAAGAGCTGTTGTCGCGCATCGAGCGTTTAGTGGCTAGTGCAGATATTGACTTAGACGCCCCTCTCGACGAGGCGGATGATTGACTTTGACGCTAGAAAAGCTGTTAACAGTTAACGGGTGGACGCTTTTTGCACACCTGTTTTTCTCGATAAGATTGAAACGTTAATCGCTGAGGTCTAAGCCCTTAAAGAAAAACACGCTGATACCTACCTGATGAAAAACCCGAGCAAACGTTTAGCTGCAATACAAAAGCTCGCCTTCGACATCATCCCAATGATCCTGAAAACCCAAAATTCCGGCAAGGGACAAGGCTTGGAAAAACAATAAGCACTGGTTTCGCGCTAATTTTTTCCAACAATATTACCTATTTCCCGGTTTGACCCTGCCTCAAAAATTATTGTTATGCTCGTGTGAATGATGAAAAAATAAGCGCGCTTATGGCGACAAAAATGATGCCTAGTCGGTATTTTATAAAATGCTTAAAAAAGGTTACCCACCGGGTAGCTGGAAGACATTATTAACGGAGGCTAAAGCGGAGCAAAGCCGACTTGCCCCGTTAAGCAAATAAGCGAGAGATTAACGAGCCCCCTGCCGTACAACCAAGCACAAAAAAACAAGCGGGATAACAACTGATAAACACAGTATAGCGGGCTGCGCTATTGGACTGTGCGGGCACCTAATGGCTTTGGGTTTTATCTTGTCATTCCCGTGAACACGGGGGCCTAATCTCTTTGAGCTTAGTACTTTGCCGATACGAGCCTACCGTTTGCTCAAAGACGCTGGGTCCCGTGTCGCGGCACGGGACGACGGTGTAGCGAGTGTGGCGCCTTGCCGCCTTTAACCGTGCTGGCATTCGTTTGGCTGCTGGGTTAAAGGGGATAGGCTAAGATGACGGCGTCTTCGCGGCCTTTTTTAGCGGGGTAATAGTTGGGGCGTATGCCGACTTCGACAAAGCCTAGCGTGTCGTACAGCTCGAGTGCGGTTTGGTTGGATTGGCGCACTTCTAGGTAGAGGGTGTCGGCGTGGGGGCTGACGGCGCTGATGATGTGCTGCAGCAATGCGTGGGCTATGCCTTGACGGCGGCAGTTGGCGGCAACGGCAATATTGAGCAGCTCGGCATTGCCTGCAGCGACCTTGATTACGGCATAGCCGACTAGCTGACTGTGATTAAAAGCCACCACGCAGGGCTGCCTAGCACCGAGGCAGTCGGCAAATAGGTTTCGGCTCCAGGGGTGGCTGTGAGCCTCGCGCTCGAGTTGGCAGACGGTGTCGAGTAGGCTTGCATCCAGCAGGCGGTACTCGAGCTGTACCCCTCCGCCGGTGGTGGCGCTGCCGGTGAGGGCTTCGGGCAGGCTGTTGGGTTTAGTCATTGCCGCGCACTGCGTGCCAGAGTTTATCTTTTAACTCGGGGGCGTTTAGCATCTCGGTTAGGCTTGGCAGGATTAACGCATCTGTGGTGGCGGTTGTTGCTAGCCCAGCTGCTAGTGGGTAGCGTTTAAAGTGCGATGGCAGGCTGTCGAGGTTGGGGTTTTGCTGCTGCGCTTTTGCATCGCCTGTTGGGTTAGTGCTGAGCAAGAAAGTCGCCGCCTCGGCCCCCAGCAGCCAGACCTGTGCCGCAGGTGTTTTTTGTAGCTCCTCTGAGAACCACGCTTGCAAATCAATTTGCATATCTTGGCGGGTATAAAGGTTGGCGACTTTGTTGTTTATGGGACAGCGGATAACCTCGCCGGCATCCACCCGCACCTCTGACGAGCAGAGCAAACGCAGTATGTTGTGCAGCAGCTTATCGGTGGGTAATGCCGCGCCGGGCTGATAGTGATCGATGACGATTAAATCGTCGGCCGGACGCCAAAGGTGTAGATGGATGGGCGTGAGCGCCTCGCGCTGTTTGGGTAGCGCGGTTTTAAGAGGCTCTTTGCGCATGGCGGTGGGCTTGCTAATGCCCATATCGCGCAGCACTTGCCCTACGGCTTCGGGGCCCGCTGTTGGCTTGCGCGCAGCGGCCACGTCAGCGGCTGCAACGCTTGCCGGGGCGGCGGGAACCTGTGCGGCTGCCACTGGTGCTTGGGGCAACTGGCACGGCACCGATGGCGGTGCCCACGGCAGTATTAGCCGTGGTACAAAGCTGTCGATCCCCATGGCGGTTAGGTAGCGTTGACGCTGCAGTTCGTTCATAGCGGGCTCGGTTAAATTCCTTCGCGCTGTGGGTGCGAGCGCTCGGGCGACACCAACAGGTTAAGGGCGTGCAAATAGGCTTTGGCCGAGGCGGTTACGATATCGGTATCGGCGCCTACGCCGTTGACGATCAGGCCGTCCTTCTCTAGCCGCACGGTAACGTCGCCTTGGGAGTCGGTGCCCTGGGTGATGGCGTTAACCGAATACAGCTTAAGGGTCGCGCCACTGTTAACGGCACTTTCGATGGCTTTATAAGTGGCATCGACCGGCCCGCTACCGGTTGCGGTGCAGGTGTGCGGCTGGCCATTAATGCTCAGGTTAAGGGTGGTGGTGGGCAATTGGCCACTTTTGCAGTGCACCTCCATCTCGCCCAGTTGGTAGGTTTCGGCCACCTCTTGCGGGCGCACCTCGCTGACCAACGCCTGTAGGTCTTCGTCAAAGATCTCGTGTTTTTTATCGGCCAGATCTTTAAAGCGGGCAAATGCTGCGCCCAGTGCATCGGGGTTGTCAAAGGTGATACCCAGCGCCTCAAAGCGGGCTTTAACCGCCGCGCGGCCAGAGTGTTTGCCCAGCACCAGTTTGTTGGCGTTCCAGCCGACGTCTTCGGCGCGCATGATCTCGTAGGTTTCGCGGTGTTTAAGCACGCCGTCTTGGTGAATACCAGACTCGTGGGCAAAGGCATTGGCGCCGACGATGGCTTTGTTGGGCTGCACCGGAAACCCAGTAATGCTGCTGACCAAACGCGAGGTGGGCACTATGTGCTGTGCGTTGATGCTGGTTTCGACTGGCATCATGTCTTGGCGTGTGCGCACGGCCATGACGATCTCCTCGAGTGCGGCGTTACCTGCGCGCTCGCCCAGGCCGTTGATGGTGCACTCGACTTGGCGCGCGCCGTGCAACACCGCCGACAATGAGTTGGCCACGGCTAAGCCTAAATCGTTATGGCAGTGAGTCGAGAAGATCGCTTTATCAGAGTTGGGCACATTGCCAATTAAGCGGCTGAACATTTTCCCGTACTCGCCCGGCTCGCCATAGCCTACGGTGTCGGGCAAGTTAATGGTGCCGGCGCCGGCGGCGATAACCGCCTCGATGATTTGGCACATAAAGTCAAACTCGGAGCGGCTGGCATCTTCTAGCGAGAACTCGACATCGTCGGTAAAGTTACGCGCTAATTTAACCGCCGCTACCGCCTGCTCTAACACCTGCGGCGGCTGCATTTTTAGCTTGTGCTGCATATGGATGGGCGAGGTGGCAATAAAAGTATGGATGCGACCTCGGTTAGCGGGTTTGATGGCCTCGGCGGCGCGTTGGATATCGCCTGGAATGGCCCGCGCCAACGAGCAAATAGTACTGTCTTTTACCACTTTGGCAATCGCTTGGATTGCGTCAAAATCGCCTTTACTGGCAATGGCAAAACCCGCCTCGATCACATCGACCTGCATTTTCTCTAGCATCTTGGCGATGCGGATCTTCTCATCGCGGGTCATAGAGGCGCCGGGGCTCTGCTCGCCGTCGCGCAAGGTGGTGTCAAAAATATAGAGTTTGTCTTTGCTGGTCATGAGAGGTCCCGGTAATGCAGTGACGCGCCAATAAGGCGCTAAAGTATACCGGTATTATAAGGGCTAGCCGGTAGGAAGCCTACCGGCTGGGGCAATCTTAAACTAAATACCGTTTGTTTAAAAAAAGGCCCGTTGGCTTGGGGGTTTAGTGTCTTTGTTACTTGGCACTTTGCTTAAGCGAGCATACCGCTCGTTCAAAGACACTGGGTCCCGTGTCGCGGCACGGGACGACGGTGTAGCGAGTGTGGCGCTTTGCCGTCATCGCTCGTCATTCCCACGAACAAGGTGAATGGCACGAAGTGACAGACAAGGCAGGCAGGGCTGAACGGGAATGACGTGCATGGACGCACTAATGTCGATAAGAGCCATGCAGGGCGGGATCGACCTAGTGTCTTTGGGCTTAGTACTTTGCCGATGCGAGTCTACCCTCCGTTCAAAGCCGCTGGGTTCCGTGTCGCGGCACGGAACGACGGTATAACGAGCTTGGCACTTTTATGATCGCTTGTCTTCATTATAAAAATAAGAGCCCAATGTTTTTATGGGGCTGCGGGCTCGGTGTTTGGGCCGCTGGCGGCTTGTTTTAGGTCGCCTAAAAAGTGGCTTTGCCAAGCGTGGATATCTTGCGCCTCGAGCACGTCCATCATTTTGCGCCAGCGGTCTATGCGCTCGTCCAGCGGCATCTTTAGGGCGGTGGCTAAGGCGCGAGTAATGGCACCGACGTGGTAGGGGTTGATGATAACCGCAGCGTCTAGCTCATCGGCGGCGCCGGCCAGCTCGGACAGTATGAGCACGCCGGGGTCTGCTGGGTTTTGCGCGGCAACGTACTCTTTTGCCACGAGGTTCATGCCGTCTTTTAGGGGGGTGACTAGGCCCACATGGGCTAGGTTGTACATGGCAAGGATGGTGCGGCGACGAAAACCGCGGTTTAGGTATCGCAGGGGCATCCAGTCAAAGTCGGCGTAGGTGCCAATAATGTGGCCGGCTTCGCGGTCGATGCGTTTGGCAAGATCGCCGTAGGCTTGCACGTCGCCCCGGGAGGTGGGGGATATTTGCAGGTAAACCACTTGACGAATAAACTCTTGATGGGTGCCCAGCAGTTTATCGTAGGCTTTAAAGCGCTGCACTATGCCTTTGGAGTAATCCAGCCGGTCGACGCCGATGATTAAACTGCGATCGCCAAGGCTGCTGTGCAGGCGTCGGTACTCGTCGGTTTGCATACCCGCTTGCGCCGCCCCGTGCAGCGCCGAGGTCTCGACGCTGATGGGGTAGACGCGCGCGGTGCATTGTAAGTCGCCTAAACGCAGTTTGTCGTCTTTAAAAATCTCACCCCCCAGCCCCTGCGCAACGCCCATGCAAAAGCCCATGTGGTCGCCTTCGGTTTGAAAGCCAACTAAATCGTAATACATTAAACCTTTAAGGATTTTTCCGTAGCCGGGCACGGTGCGCAGCAGGTCGAGAGAGGGAAAAGGGGTGTGTAAAAAAAATCCCATGGGGTTGTTAATGCCGGCATCGCGCAGCATTTTACCCAGCGGTATTAAGTGGTAGTCGTGTATCCAAACCGTGTCGCCGGGCTGAATAATGTTTAACAGTTGGTTGGCAAATTTTTGGTTGGCCTGCAGGTAACCCGACAAGTCGGTATCACTGTAGCGCATCAGCTCGGGGCGCTGATGAAACAATGGCCATAAAACGCTGTTGGCGTAGCCTTTGTAGTACTGGTTGTACTCTGACTGGCGCAGGTTGATGGTGATGTATTCAATTTTGCCACGGGTTTCGGTTTTAGGCGGAGCGTCGCGATTGTCGACCTTGCCGCTCCAGCCAAACCACACACCACCGTTTTTTCCCATCGCGGCCATAACACCTACCGCCAAGCCGCCCTCTGAGCCTTTGCTGGCACCATCACTTTTGGCTACACGATTGGATACAACAATTAAACGGCTCATAGTTCGGTCTCCCACCTCTCGCTCAGGATGCGAGCGCTGTTAATAATGCCCACCATCGAATAGGTTTGGGGAAAGTTACCCCACAGCTCGCCGGTCTCGGGGTCTAGATCCTCTGACAGCAATCCTAAATGGTTGCGTTTAGAGAGCAAATCCTCAAACAGTTTGCGCGCCTCGTCGGTGCGCCCTGCCGCGGCCAGCGCATCGATATACCAAAACGAGCAAATAGTGAAAGCGTTTTCGGGTGTGCCAAAATCATCGTCAATTACATAGCGAAACAAAAATCGGCTGCCTTTAGGCATCAGTTTGTTTTCGATCTCGGCGATGGTGCCGATAAAGCGCGGATCGCGCCCATCGATATAGCCCAGCTCGCAGGCGAGCAACAAACTGGCGTCCATGGTGTCGCCACCCCAGGTGGAAGTGTAAGCGTTAAGCTCTGTGTTAAAACCATGTTGCTCAATGGCGGCGCGGATTTTTTTACTGGCGCTGCGCCAGTAGTGGTGGCGCTCGGGCAGCTCGAGCTTGCGCGCGATTTTGGCAAGCCGATCGGTGGCCGCCCAGCACATCATGCTGGAGAATGTGTGCACGTGTTTACTGCCACGCAGCTCCCACAAGCCGGCGTCGGGTTGGTCGTAATACGCATTGGCTTTTTCGCCCATTCTTTCGAGCAAGATGAACAGTTCTTTGTTGCCCGGCCGGCGGATGCGCTCGTCAAAAAACATTTGCGTCGCAGACAGCACGATCGCGCCGTAAACATCGTGCTGAATTTGCTCGGCGGCCTGATTACCCACCCGCACCGGCCCCATGCCGCGATAGCCAGAAAAGCTGTGGGCGATTCGCTCGGGCATTTGTTTTGTGCCGTTAATACAAAACACCGGTTGCAGGTGTTGTTCGTCCATTCCGGCTACGATATTTACAAGGTATTGTAAATACTGCTCCATGGTGCCGGTGGCGCCAAGGCGGTTTAGCGCGTGCACGGTAAAGTAACTGTCGCGCAGCCAACAAAAACGGTAATCCCAATTGCGTTGCGAGCCGCGCGACTCGGGTATTGAGGTGGTCATGGCGGCGATGATCGCGCCTGTGTCTTCGTAAGCGCTTAGTTTAAGGGTAATGGCGGCGCGAATAACGGCGTTTTGCCACTCAAAGGGGATCGCTAGATAACGCGACCACTCGAGCCAGTAAGACTCTGTCTCGTTTAAAAAGCGATCGCTTAGTTGCCGGATGGGTTCGTTAATAGGACGGTCGTCGGCAAAAATAAGGTGGCGCTCGCGATCTAACACAAACCAAATTTCATCCATCACGGCGGTGATCGACAGATCGGTGGTCAGGCGCAAAGCCATATCGCCGCCCACGTAGCGTATATGGTTGCTGCCCTGTATTTTTCGGTAAGCCTGTGCGCCATCGTCGCAGGCCGGGCGCAGGCGAACGCGCATTTTGGGTGAGCCAATGGGCTCGAGTTTACGGCACAGCATCATCGGCCGAAACATGCGGTCGTACTGCATAAAGCGGGGTACAAAATCGGTAATGGTTACGCCGTTGCCGCTGGTGTCGTAAAGGTGGGTGACTAAAATGGCGGTGTTTTTTTCGTAGTATTGCTCGCTGTGGCTAAAGTCTTTTAGGTCTATCGCGTAGGTGCCAATAATGCTTTCTGGGTCATCGGTTTTTAGCAGCGAGCTAAACACCGGGTCGCCATCAAAACGCGGGATGCAGTTCCAGACTACCTCGGCTTTTTTATCGATTAACGCACCAATTACGCAGTTACCAATCAGTGCTAGTTCTAGGTTTCGCTCTGTCATCTAATTGCCTCAATTTTTCTAGCTGTCGTTGCAAAAATGCAAGAACCTCGCCAGTGTCGGATAAACGCTCACGGGCGCAGCTTGGTCCCTGACCCACTTTGATTGAAATACCGCCGTGGACATTGACCCAGGCAAAGCCATCCTCGTCGGTGGTGTCGTCGCCAATAAACACGGGCTGGCGCCGAGCAAAGGGCGCGCGCGCCATAAAGCGTGCAATGGCCACGCCTTTATCGAACCCCACGGGTTGCACCTCGTACACACAGTTGCCCCTGATAACCCGCACATCGGCATTATTGTCTAGGTTTAGCTCTGTAAAAATATAGGCCTCTAAGGCCGCTTGTTTGTGGGGCTGTGTGCGGTAATGCAGGGCCACTGCGTGGCCTTTATCCTCGGCGATTACACGCTGATCGGCGGCAAAATGTAACAGCTGTGCCCGCAGTTTATTAAAGGCCTCGCTGTCTTGCCCAAGGCTATGCAACGGGCCGTTGGCGTAACGCCATTGCGCGCCATGACTGCCGGCCATGGTGAGCGGTACATCAAGCAAGCCACTGAGTGATGCTATGGAGCGGCCCGACACCAACGCTAAAGCCCCTTTAAGGTGGCGGTTAAGCTGTGTTAGCGCATCGCGCAGTGGCTCGCTTACCACGACGCTTTCTGGCTCGGGGGCAAAGTCTACTAAGGTGCCGTCAAAATCTAAAAATAAAGCGATATTCTCTAGGCGTTTAATATTCATCAATCAGAGATGCCGTTTTTTAATGTGGTGTGAAGGCGCTTGTCAGGCAACCGTATCCGTGTGCCTAGTGACTATACTATAAGCGTTGCTGGGTATCAGGTTACCGACCCACGGCGACCTTGCCGAGCGTGTTATTAGTTGTGCGACAGACGCGGCAAGGCCAACGCAATGGCGCCGCGTAGGTGAAAGGATTTAAAAGAAAGCCGCCGTTTTAATGCGTTTAGTGAGCATGCACACGGCAACAGCCAGCACCCGATACTGGGCGGCAATCACGCGGACACGACGACAGTAGCAGCGGCTAAACATGCAGGAGTTAGCGGCCGGTATTAGCCGCCATGTTTAAACAGCAAGCGTTTAATACTGCTGATTTCTTTCATCGGGTTTAAGCCTTTGGGGCACACGTGGGTGCAGTTGCCAATGCTATGACAACGGTACACGCTAAAGGGATCCTCGAGCTCGCTTAGCCGCTCGAGTGTTGCGGTGTCACGCGTGTCGAGTAAAAATCGGTGTGCTTGCAACAGGCCGGCCGGGCCGATGTATTTTTCTGGGTTCCACCAATAAGACGGGCACGCCGATGAGCAACAGCCGCACATAATGCACTCGTACAAGCCGTCGAGTTTGGCGCGGTCTTCGGGCGATTGCAGACGCTCGATGGCGGGCGCCGGTTGATCGTTTTGCAGATAGGGTTTGATGCGCTCGTACTGTGCAAAAAACTGTCGTTGGTCCACCACCAGATCACGAATTACGGGCATCCCAGACAGTGGTCGCAACACTAACGCCGAGCGTTTGTTTTTTACCACTTCGCTGACACGGGTGACGCAGGCTAGATCATTGGTGCCATTGATGTTCATGCCATCGGAGCCACACACACCTTCACGGCAGGAGCGTCTGTAGGTAAGCGTAGGATCTTGCACTTTAAGAGCTTCTAGCGCCTCAAGCACCATTCGATTGCGGTAGCTATCGTCCAGCTCAAAGCGCTGCATGCGTGGCGCTTTATCTTGCTCTGGATGGTAGCGATAGATATCAACATTAAGCATAGAGAACCTCCTGTAATACTTTAGTGGGTTGCGTGGGCCGTCGCACTACCCATTCATAGGTAGCCAAACCGCACGCAAGTGTTAACAACTGGCTGCCAATGCATTTTATAAGGTAGGATAATATTGTTTTACGCCGCCTTGCACGACCTAGCGTTTACACCTACCGATAACAACAATCACAAGCTTTAATACCTTTGCCTAACGGTTGTGTTGCCGACCAACCGCTGGGGCAATGTTTTGCTTATTTCTAACACGCCCTGGACAACGATTTGCGTTATGGAGGCGAGTCTTATGTGCGATGAAAAAATACAGGATAGCAATTTTATTCATCAGGATGATTTTCTTAACCGGCCGCTAGAGAGCTTTGACAGCATGCGCCAACACTGCCCGGTGGCCCACAGCCGCGACAAGGGTTGGTGGGCTTTTCGCCATGCGGATGTTACCCGTGTAATTACCGATGAGAAAAATTTTAGCAACCAAGTATCGGCCCACCGCTCTGTGCCTAACGGACTGGATCGTCCTGAGCATACACCTTACCGAGAGCTTATCGAACCGCTTTTTAATGCGGCGCATATCACCGCATTTGCGCCTACCTGCCGGCAAATTGCCAAACAGCTCGCGCAGGCGGTTGCGGGGCGTCAATCGGTTAATGTGATCGCCGAGATCGCCGAGCAGTTTTCGGTGCGAGTGCAGTGTGAGTTTTTAGGCTGGCCAGAAAAATTACACCAGCCGCTGCGTCGTTGGGCCCGCGATAACCACGCCGCCACTTTGGCCGGCGACAGGCCCGCGATGGAAGAAATTGCAGAGCGTTTTACCGGCTATATTCATCAGCTTTTGGCCGAGCGCCGCGCCGCGACACAGCAGCGGCCACAAGATGTGACCGATGAGATAATGAACGCCACCATCAAGACCGATGAGCATGGCAAAGCCACGCCGATTAGCGATGCCGATATCGTTAGTATTATGCGCAACTGGACCATGGGTGAGGTGGGCACCATTGCCGCGTCGGTGGGCATTATGCTGCATTTTTTAGCCGTTAATCCGTCTGTGCAACAGCACCTACGCGATCACCCAGAGGATGTCGCCGAAGCGGTAGAAGAGATGTTGCGCCGCCATGGCCCATTGGTGACAAACCGCCGCAAAGCAACGCGCGATGTTATTGTGCGCGGCTGCCCTATTAAAGCCGGCGAGACTGTGACGGTGAACTGGCTGGCAGCCAACCGCGATGACGAGGCGTTTGCTAATGCCGACGAGTTTCAGTGGGGCCGCGATCATAGCAAGAGCTTGCTTTACGGGGCGGGTGTGCATGTGTGCCCTGGCGCACCTTTGGCGCGGCTCGAGCTGCAAACCATGTTGCAAGCGGTGTTGGATTATAGTGGCCGCTTTAGCCTAAGCAACAACAAAACCGCTACCACTGCCCATTACCCGGCCAGCGGTTACAGTGCCTTATGGCTGGACTTTGCGCCTTAAAAGAACATTCCCGTCTCGAGCTGGGCTTCTTCGCTCATCATGTTGTAATGCCAAGGCGGGTCGAACACCATATTAACGCGGCTCGACTCTACGTGGGGCACCTCGGCTAGGCGGCGCTTGACGTCATCGACCAATACGTCGCCCATGCCACAGCCAGGTGAGGTGAGCGTCATATTGACACTCACTGAGCCGGCCTCGTTATCGATGACCATCTCATAAACAAGCCCTAAGCTGACAATATTAACGGGGATCTCAGGGTCATAGACCATCGACAATGCGGTCCAGACTTGATCCTCTGAGATGCTGCCATCGTCGGGGGCGTCAAAGCTTAAACCGTTGGCAAAAAAACCAATGGCGTCGGCGTCTTTGCCATCGATGCGGATTAAGTTGCCATGATAAAGCAGGGTATAACTTGCACCCAAGGCTTGGGTAACGACCGCCTCTGCACCTTTAGGGATGAGTAAGTCCTCACCCGAGGGCACCATTTTAGATGGGCACTCGCGGTTAAACTCTACTTCACTGCCCTGGGCACTGTGTGGTTTTTTTGCGTTGGGGGCACGCAAGGTAAGCTGTTGTTGGTCGTTTAAACCAACCTCGAGATTTTTCAGATATGGCAGACTGGCCCGATCGATATAAAACTTTAGCTCGCCGTCAAAAACCTCTAGATCTGACTCTTTGGCGTCGCTGGGACGGCAATAGCCAAGACAGGTTTCGGCCCGCGCGGTGCCGGCCTCGACAACAAACAAGCGCACGGCCTCTACGCCTTTGCCCTGAATAAGACTTAGTAAATACTGTTGTGCGTCACTGGAGATGGTAATGCCGGAAATCATATAACCCTACCTTAGATTCTCTTAACGACGGACCTCCATACTTTACTTTACGCCCGGTAAAAAAGGCGTTGCGACACATTCCGTTGTGTCGCCAGCGCTTGCGTGTGAATCGTTTTGTGCTTACTTAGTACCTCTGGTTAAATAACACCAAAGGCCATAACGGCATCTGCCACATGGCGGAAGCTGACGATATTAGCGCCTGCCACATAGTTGCCCGGCATGCCAAACTCGGCCGCCGTGTCGTAACAGTTTTTATGGATGTTGATCATAATCTCGCGCAAGCGGCTCTCGGTGTACTCAAAGCTCCAAGTGTCGCGGCTGGCGTTTTGTTGCATCTCTAAGGCTGAGGTTGCAACTCCGCCGGCATTGGCCGCTTTGCCCGGAGCATAAGACACGCCATGCTCTTGAAACAAATCAACCGCCTCTGGCGTACAGGGCATGTTGGCCCCTTCTATAACCGCGATACAACCATTGGCGATCAAACTTTTTGCGTGTGTGTCGTTCAGCTCGTTTTGTGTTGCACAAGGGAAGGCCAAATCGCAGGCGATGTCCCAGATACAACCGCCCTGACGATATTCGGCATTGGGGCGACGCTCTGTGTACTCTTTAAGGCGCCCGCGCTCTACCTCTTTGATCTGTCGCACTGACTCTAGGCAAATACCCTGCTCGTCGTAAACGATGCCATTGGAGTCGGAGCATGCCACCACAATAGCGCCCAGCTGCTGCAGCTTTTGTGTCGCGTAAATGGCCACATTACCCGAGCCAGACACCACGCACCTTTTGCCTTTTAGCTCTTCACCGCGAACCAGCAGCATTTGCTCGGCAAAGTACACAGCGCCATAACCGGTAGACTCTTTGCGCACTAATGCGCCGCTCCAGCTGGGGCTTTTACCGGTCAAAACGCCCGCTTCGTAGCGATTAACGATGCGCTTGTACTGGCCAAATAAATAGCCGATCTCGCGTCCACCAACGCCAATATCGCCGGCTGGTACGTCTGTCATATCGCCAATGTGGCGGTACAGCTCCGTCATAAAGCTTTGGCAAAAGCGCATAATCTCGTTGTCGGATTTGCCTTTAGGGTCAAAGTCCGCGCCGCCTTTACCACTGCCAATGGGTAAACCTGTCAATGAGTTTTTAAAGGTTTGCTCAAAGGCCAAAAATTTAATCGTGCCCAGCAACACCGAGGGGTGAAAACGCAAGCCGCCTTTGTAGGGCCCCAGCGCACTGTTAAAACCAACCCTAAAGCCACGGTTGATTTGCACCTCACCGTTATCGTCCTGCCAAGGTACGCGAAAGATAATTTGTCTTTCTGGCTCACAAAGCCGCTCGATGATTTTGTGCTTGGTGTAATCAGGGTAACGATGCAGTACCGGCGTAAGAGTAGAGATGACCTCCCACACAGCCTGGTGAAACTCAACCTCGCCGGGGTTTCGTTTCTTAACATCCTCATAAATAGCCTGAATACGCTGTTCGGCTTCGTGCATACTATATCCTTAGGTGTCATCCACCTTATCTACTCACTATAAAATTACCAATGATCGCAATGTCGGCAGTAAGCGATCACTCCTTACTGCCAGCACACCTGGGCTTTACTGACATTGCAATCGATCTTTGACGGCAGATGGCGGCAAGCCGATTACGGCCAGCTTGCCAAAACACCTCAACAACGTGCCAAGTAACCGTTATGCAGCTGTATAAAAAGCACGCTTCCAAAGCTATTTAAACAACGCCTGCAGGCTAACAGTCAGCGTCGCTAAACGGCGCAGCATGTGCGTGGCAAGCGTTGCGTAAATCCTTTATTAAATTAAAACGAAGCCGGCGCGTTACTGATAAAGCGCTTGCACTCGGCACACTCCAAAACGCAACCATTATAAAACTAATGCTTTTGGATGTTACGCATTTGCGGGCATTTACCCATGAGCTAACGGCTTTGCGGCGCTTTTTTGCCCGACACAGACGGTAGCCTAGCTGCGCAAGCAATAAGGCTTATTGCACCGAGTGAGCGTACTGCGCGCCTATAAACACGGGCCGTCACGCCGGCGCAACAATTAAGGCGCCTTACACGCTTACTTTGGCGCATTACCACTGTCGCATAACGCACACCAGCTACTGTGTCACGCCGGCGGCAAAAAAGGCCGTCCTTCAAAAAAGTGTACGAATATACCACATACGCCTTAAATCTACATACCTCTGGCGGTAACGCTTTGGCCAAAGCCCCGCAAATGCTTTAAAAGGCAGGCCAGCGCTGGGTTTGGGCGGTTTAAGTACCTGCTTTGTTAAGCGATTAAGTGTTAACACTGACCGACAATATTTAATGCGGGGATTAAGAGTAGGCCATTTTTAACCTTTTGCACGACAAAAGTTAAGACTTTTAACCCACATTAAGGCCTTTTACGCCACCTTGTGGCTAAGGTGGCGTAAGGCTTTAGCCCGCAATAGGACAACCCTAAGCTGTAGCGTTTAAGCGATCGAAGAGGATGTTGTTTTCTAGGTGGATGTGCTCGACCAGATCGATCTCAAGCTCTTCTAAGCCACGATACAGCGCCTGCCAGGTGTTGCAGGCGCCCTCGGGCGGGGTTAAATCGTGGGTTAGACGACGAATGGTTCTTAACGCCTCACCATGGTCATCGTGCTCATGGCGCATCACCTGCGCCGGCCCTGCCGCCACACTATGCATGCCGCGACTGATCATCGGAAACAGCACCTCCTCCTCTTTACTCATGTGCTCTTCCAGCTCGGCCTGCATTTGCTCTAAGTGTGCCGTGAGCGCTACGGGGCATTTAGGATGGCCGCCGTGGACGAGCTCTACCCGAGCACTTAGCCGAGCCAGCTCGGGCAATTGACGCCGATGCACGTCATGATAGCGAGTCAAAATATGTTCAATCAGCTCGGTATCGCTTTTCTCGCTCCACGAGCCAGAGGTGTCGCCACTGTTACGACTTAGCCCCAGCAGTGCTTGCTCCAGCTCTGCCTGAGGCACTTGTTTGTCTTGTGCCGCTTGCAGCAAAGGCGTATCACCGCCACAGCAATAGCTAATGCCGTACTGGCGAAACACCTCTGTAGCGCCGGGAATATCGCGGGCAATGGCTCCAACGGTTTGTGTTAATAGGCTCATGCGGCCTCCTTTTATCGATGGATTATTAAAACCACAGTAAAGATGCATTTAGAATGAATCTATAGCGAATGCTACACCCGCCTCCTTAAGATGTAAACACAATGGGTCTTTATTTCACGCCAACCCGGCGCAAAACTTTAGCGTCAAATGCCACACCGATAGAGTTGTGCGCCGCTGGACGCAAAGGGTTGGTTTTACAGACAAAAAGAAAGCTAACAGCCGACGTGATAAATAGGGTTTTTAAGGCAGGTTAATGGCCGCGGCAAGAAGCACACGCTTATCTCAATCGTGCGGCATTTATAGCTATAAACCTGCTAACCATAAAGGTGGGCTGTGACAAACGGCGGGAGGTGTTTTGCGTCGCAGCGCTGATGATTTAATAAACGGTGTTGTTTAACCCAGCGCATCGGTTGCGACGGTTAGACACAAAGCTATTGGGCTGTTTTTGCTGTTATAGCTTTGTGTCTATGGCTTTTCGTTAGGTTACGTTTTACGGCTAGGCCGTCAGATTAATATCACAAGGTTGGCGTCCGCCTTCTGTCATGCTCTTTCACAGAATGCGTAAAGTGAGCGATTACAGTACAACGGACAGTGTTTTAGCGGTGCTTTTTAATGCACCTCTACAATCTGAAAGCGCATTCGTGCTCCTAAAAAATCGACCTTTATAATATCGCCTTTTTTGGCATCGATTAACTCTGCCCCCAGTGGCGATAAAAATGACACTAAACCGGCCTCGGGGTTGCTTAAAGGCGGTGGCACAACTGTGACTTTAACCAGTTTATCCTCTTGAAAGTCCATCAAAGTGATAGAGCTGTTAATGGATACTCGGCCCCTTCTTTTATAAGCGGGATTATTGCCGGCCTCTATGCGTTCAAATATTTTAGACAGCATCAGTGGCTCGACACCAAACCCCCAAGGTCTAGTAAGATAAAAACTTTGTGCGCGACGAAGCATCGAACGTTTAAATTCGATATGCGATATATTACACATGTAAGAATCCTGTCTACGATGCTTTAATTAAAACATGAGGTAAGCACGGCACGCAGTGCCAAGTGCAGAACGCACTTTTAGAAGGGGAAGGGAGACATCCTCCACATTAAAAAACAACCTTTATTAGGCACTGTTAAGACCTCGAATTATTAATAATTATGTGTTATAGACTACCGCGTTATTATTTAAAGTCAAATGCGACAAGCGCCTAAGAGTGCGCGCTGCCAAGCCCCAGGTTAATGTATTGTAAAAGGCCCGGGGCACTCGCGCAGTAAAACTTAGAGGTGTATTACGCCCAATCTGTCAGGTTAGCAGCGGCTAAGGCTAGGCTTTTTAAAGTATCCTTTAAAGCGTCGTTTTTATCGTTACTGCGGTACATAACAAATACCGGATAGGCAAACTCTGGGGTATCGGGCACGCGCTGTAATGCACCCGAATGCAAATGCCGCTGCACCACTCGTGTTCTAAAATAACCTCGCCCGCCACGTTCAAGCAAATACTGCAAGGCAAGGGGGCCCAGGTTCATTTGCACTTGGGTTTGCGACAAGTGCGGCAACGCAGCATTGTGCTGTTTGCGAAACGTCTCGCCCCAATCAATGTAAATATAAGGCTCACTCACCTCTGTCGCGGTCACCATAATGAGCTTTTCTTCTAATAACTGCTCTATTTGAATATCTGGCCAGTACTCTGGCTGGTGAACCAACACCGCATTTAAGAGCCCCATGCGCAGCTTTTCTTGCAAGCGCCCGCGATCTCCCACATCAATCTGCACCGCTGTTTGCGGATGATGTTGCTGCAAGTGCAGCAGCCACTCGGACAACAGCGGGCTCCAAAGACTGGTTTCACAGCCAAGGCTAATCAATTGCGCCTGCCCCTCGGGCAGCGGTAAATCCCGTTGGGCGGCCTTCCATGTGTGCAACAGTGATGTTGCGTGGGCGACAAAATGTTGTCCGTGATCGGTTAGCGTGGCGCCCGTGCGGTTTCGCACAAACAACCGACAACCCAGTAAACCCTCTAGGTTTTGGATGCGTGCTGACACGGTAGTTTGCGTGACGTGCAGCGCCTCGGCGGCGGCTAAGAAACTGCCTGTGCGAACAATCTCTAAAAACGTGCGAGCAAGCTCAATATCCATAGTTCATTTTTTTTGATAATAAACAGCATTAAAATTCATTATATTGTATCAATCTGCCTAGGCATACTGGCCGGATGAGCCAATCAAACGTAACTTTACTGCCCTCCAGCGAACACACACCATTTTCTGCGGCACACTGGCGCGAGATCCAAGCCTTACTGCGCCAATTGGACAGCCGCCAATCACTGTGGTTAAGCGGCTACTTAGCCGCACAATCAACCGAGCGAGAAACCACACCAGAGCCCACCGCGCAAGCGGCGGTGTGGATTTTGTACGGCAGCGAAACCGGCAACAGTGAAGCCATAGCCAAAGACCTAAGTCAGCAACTCAAGCAACACAACACCGAGCACAGGGTGTTGTCGTTAGCGCGGGTCAAACCACGGGAGCTAAAACGCGCCGATATATTGCTGGTGATTTGCAGCACCCATGGCGATGGCGACCCACCCGAGCCGGCCATCGGCTTTTTTGAGGCATTAGAAACACTCCGTGAAAACGACTTAAAAGGCAAACGACACGCGGTTTTAGCGCTGGGCGACAGCAGCTACGAGCACTTTTGCACGGCCGGTCAAGCATTGCACAAAAGCTTTAGCCAGCTTGGCTCTGAGCCTTTACTAGACTGTGTTGACTGTGACGTGGATTACCAGCAAGCCGCGCAACAATGGTGCGAGCAGCTGCAACAGCACCTGCCGGTGGCGACACACACAGCGACCTTGTTATCGGTTGACCCGGCCGCCGGGCAAGAGTTGGCTGTTGCGTCAAGCATCAGCCGAGACAACCCCCTGTCGGTTGAGGTACTTGAGAACATCCGTTTAAGCGCCGACACAAGAGCCAGACCGATACACCACCTAGAGCTTTTGCTCGAGCCGGCCACAGTCAACATAGCGCCAGGAGACGCCATCGGCGTTATCCCCAACAACCCGCCGGCATTAATAGCCACAGTGTTACGCTTAAGCGGTTTGTCGGGCGACGAGCCAGTTGCAATAAAAGGCCGCGCCTTGTCACTGGTGGAGGCGTTTCGAGAGTGTGTTGATCTGACCGTACCCTCACCCAACTTATTAACACTCTGGGCTAGTTTAAGCGACGCCGAGGGGTTAAAAACGCTAGCCGATGCCGACCGCCAAACCCAGCGGGCTTACTTAAAAACAACCAGCGTGAGCGATTTGCTAAGCCACCCCGCCTTAGGGGTTGAGCCGCAAGCGTTGATCGATGCTCTTCGGCCACTGCAGCCGCGCTTATACGATGTTGCCAACGCTTTTAATCAAGACTCAGACGAGCTGCACATCACGGTCAAAGATTACCGTTATCAGCTTGGCCAGCAACAGCACACGGGCATAGCATCGGATTACTTATTAAACCTAGAGCCGGGCGAGCTGGTGCGAGCTTATGTGCACCAAAACAAACGCTTTCGGCTCCCTGATGACACCAGCGCTGCGATTATTTTAATCGCCCAAGGTACTGGTATCGCGCCCTACCGAGCCTTTATACAAACCTTAAGCGAGCTTGCCAGCGCGCCACCCGTATGGCTCTTTTTACAAGAACACAGCCGCGAAGAGGATTTTCTGTATCAGGCCGATTGGCAACAAGCACAGGCCGATGGTGTGCTGAGCAACATCCACACATTGTTTACCGCTGACACGCCCAACACAACACTGGCCGATGTGTTTGCAAGCTGCTGCGATGAGCTGGCGAGCTGGCTACAAGAAGGGGCGCACCTGTACATATGCGGTGAAAAAACGGCGCTCAGCGGCGCCGAGCAATCCCTTCAAGCGGTGTGCGACAACAGCGGCGATGACAACCTGTGGCAAGACCTTAAAGCGCAAAAGCGCCTACACAAAAACCTGTACTAGGAGCAAGTATGAGTGCGAATGAGTTAATACGCAGCACCGATATTACTCAGCCGGTAGAGACCCTACACAGTAACGAGCAACTAAAAGCCAACAGCCAATTTTTGCGCGGCACTATCGATCAAGGGCTGGAGGATGTGATTACTGGGGCGGTATCTAACGACGACACTTTACTGCTGAAGTTTCACGGTATTTACCAACAAGACAACCGCGATCTACGCTCTGCCAGACAGCGCCGCATGCTCGAGCCAAACTATCAGTTTATGGTGCGACTGCGTATCCCGTCTGGGCGCTTATCGGCACACCAATGGTTAGCGTTAGACACCCTTGCCAGCCGATTTGCCGAGCGCGGTTTACGCGTCACCACCCGCCAAACGGTACAACTGCACGGGGTGCGAAAACCGCTGTTAAAACAGACCATGCAAGCGATTCGTGATGCGGGCTTAGACACCATAGCCGCCTGTGGCGATGACAGCCGTGGCGTGGTGTGTGGTTACAGCACCCGCTGGCCCGACATCGACCAACAAGTCGCGGATATTGCCAAGCGCACCAGCGACCGGCTGATCCCTAAAACCAGCGCTTACCCAGAGATCTGGTACGACGCGCAAACCGAGCCACAACAAACCGAAGAACCGGTTTATGGTGAGCTGTACCTGCCGCGTAAATTTAAAGTCGGCTACGTTATCCCCCCCGATAATGACGTGGATATTTACGGCCAAGACCTTGGCTTTATTGCCGTGATCAAAGACGCCAAATTGCTGGGCTTTAATGTTTGCGTAGGCGGCGGCATGGGGCAACTGGACACCCGCAGCGACAGTTACCCGCGGCTGGCCGAGTCGATTGGTTTTATTAGCCCCGAGCAAGCCCCTGCTGTAGCGCAGACGGTTATGGAGATACAGCGGGATTTTGGCGATCGCAAAGACCGCCACCGCGCGCGTTTTAAATACACGCTGGATCGCTTAGGCACTCAGTGGTTTATCGATGAGTTAGCTCGCCGTAGAGGTTGCCCATTGCAACCGGAAAAACCGATTCAGTTTCAGCGCAATGCCGACCACACCGGCTGGCAACAAGGCAGCGACGATTTGTGGCGCGTGACCTTAACGTTGGATAGCGGTCGTATTGAAGGCCCAATCAAATCGCAACTGGCGGCTTTTTTGCAAAACTTTTCTGGAAAAATACGCTTAACCACCAACCAAAACTTGCAGCTCACCGATATTGGCGACTACGAGAAACAACACGTTCAATGGCGCCTTGATGATCTAGGTTTAACGCCTTACAGCCAACCCGAGCTGCAAAAATCTTACACCATTAGCTGTGTATCGCTGCCCACCTGTGGTTTAGCCATGGCCGAGGCCGAGCGCATCACACCCGATTTTTTAAATAAATTGAATGCCATAAAAACCCAGCACCAATTGCAAACAGTCCCCATTACGCTGCGCATCTCTGGCTGCCCTAACGGTTGCGCCAGACCCTACATTGCCGAGATCGCCTTAACCGGCCGGGCACCGGGCATTTACAATCTGTACCTGGGCGGCAGCCATCACGGGGATCGTTTGGCGCAGCTTTACGCCAGCAATTTGTCTGAGCACCAGATCCTTACCCGCCTTGATGGCTTGTTGTCACAGTACGCCGAGGGGCGTAAACCAGACGAAAGCTTTGGCGATTTTTTTGTGCGCTTACACCCATCGTCAAGGCAAGCAGATCAACCAACCTGACTTTTTATGGCGGCTGGTTAGCCGCCATTTAGCACAACAAACACACCGTGCTTTTACCGGGAAACCCATCAACAGCAATAGCACAACAGCGCCGTCAAGACCGTAAGCCAACGATAATTGCGCCCATTTTTTCGACCACTATTAACTGTGTTTTGTGGTGGATCAATACCCATTAATATTTTCCCAAAACCACATTCGGCGTTTTAAAATAACCGCCACAGCCGCTGTAACTTTTGCTCTTGCGTCGCGCTAAAATGGTCTATTGTGTAGTTAGGCGTTAGCCGCTAACGGCGCGCCCAAAGGTGCATTTTTGACAACACTGACAACGGAGGATTTATGGTCGATATAGTACTGAAACGAGCCTATAGCGCCGCGCAAAAAAGTGACGGCGGACGAGTGTTGGTGGATCGCTTGTGGCCCCGCGGTATTAAAAAAGAAGACCTCGCCATCGATGAGTGGTACAAAGACATTGCCCCAAGTAAAGACTTACGCCAATGGTTTGACCACGACCCAGAAAAGTGGGGCGACTTTCGCAAGCGTTACCTAAGCGAGCTGAGCGACAACAAAGACCGCGCAAAAGAGCTGTTAGAGCAAAAAAAAGACGGCCGTTTAACACTGGTGTACGCGGCAAAAGATGAGCAACACAACCACGCACGGGTGATACGAGAGTATTTAAGGCACCTAAAATAAACCCGCCGCTGTTGACACAAAACCATTCATAATGCGTTATCGTTTTTATACACTGCCTGGAGAACAGCCATGCACATACCCTTGGCGTTGCGTACGCCTTTATTAAAAAAACTGCACTGCCGCCTGCCCATTATGTTAGCCGGCATGGGCGGCGTGGCCCGTCACGAACTTGCCGCTGCTGTGTGCCAAGCGGGCGGCTTTGGCGTACTGGGTATGGTGCGTGAGCCGGTCGAGCGAGTGCGCCACGAGATCAAAAGCTTGCGTGAAAAAACCAGCCTTAGCTTTGCCGTTAACTTGATCCCCGCCGCGACCGACAAAGCGTTACTGCAAGCACAAGTGGCCGAGTGTTTAGCCCAAGGGGTTAAATCCATCGTGTTGTTCTGGACGGTAGATGCGCCGCTTATACAACACTTAAAACAAGAGGGCGTGCAAGTTATCCATCAAGTGGGCAGCGTAGCAGAGGCCGAGCAAGCGCTGGCCGCCGGGGCGGATATTCTGATTGCCCAAGGCGTAGAGGCCGGTGGCCATGTGCGCGGCTTAACCAGCACCTTGGCATTGCTGCCACCGGTGGTAGAGCTAAGCGATGTGCCAGTGGTGGCCTCGGGCGGCATCGCCAACGGCGCCACACTGGCTGCCGCCTTAGCACTGGGCGCGCAAGGGGCAAGTTTGGGCAGTGCTTTTTTAGCCACCACCGAGGCCAATGCCCACCCGCACCATAAGCAACGGGTGCTAGAGGCTGGCTGTGACGACACCTTACTGACAGAGATATTTGTTGGCAGCTGGCCTCAGGGCGCACCGGTGCGAGTGCTGCCTAACGCCATAACCCAAGGCCAATATCGGGGCGACCGTACAACCGTTATTGCCCGGCAAGATGATACCGACATTTACGCTTACTCGACCGACTCGCCGCTTGTTGGGGCCACCGGCGAGCTGGAGTTAATGGCGCAATACTGCGGTCAAAGCGCGGCACAGATAAATGCTTTAGTATCCGTTCATGAGCGCATCGCCGAGATCCTCCAAGGCGCTGGCCAAACAACCGATCACTGGGGCGCCCAGTCGCCTTAACCCCGTGCTGCAAACCCAAGGGCAGGCTATGACAGCAGTCAATCAACACAACACCCCCATAACGCAAAGCGCACTCGAGCAGCGCATAGCCGAGCTAGAAAACGGGGTTGGCGCAGTGCTCAGCGCCAGCGGCGAGCACGCCCTGGCGCAAGTGCTGCAAACTTTAACCTCGGTGGGGGACAACATTATATGTGCTGGCCGGCCGGGCCCGGTTGCCTGCCGTGTGTTTCGTTTACTGGATGAGCTTGGCGTAGACGTGCATATTTGCCCCCAGCAAAACGAGGCCGAAATCCACAGGGCATTAAATGAACAAAGCAAAGCCATTTACTGCGAGACGCTGACAGCCCCGTCGGTAGAGGGGGCTAAGCTCGAGCTGTTGTCGGCTTTGTGCCGCCGCATGGCAATCCCGCTGGTGGTGGATAACGCCAACGCCACGATGACCTTAACCGAGTGCGTGGGCCATGGCGCCGATGTGGTGGTATACAGTCATCTGGCTTATTTGTGCCAAGGCGCAGCCATTAGTGCCGGCGCCATTATCGATTCTGGCCGCTACGATTGGGCCGGCGCAGGTTTAAAAGTTGCCAAATTAAACCGCCCTAGCCCCACCGGCAACCATCAGATCTACACCGACAAATACGGTGACCAAGCTCTGTTGGCCCGCTGTCGCTTACTGATGCAACAAGACAGCGAGTTAAGCCAAACCACCTTAGACGCGCTGGATCAAGGCCTGCAAACTCTGCCTCAACGCATGTCGCTGTATTGCGCCAACAGCCGGCGTCTATTAGCGCTACTGGGCTCTCACCCCAGCGTTAGCTACATTAACCAAGGGCTACAGCTGGACCTAATAACAGGGCGACAGGCACCGTTTTTGTCACTGGGGGTTAATGTTCAACCCGAGCCGCTCAAACAGATGATGGCGCAGCTTGGCAGCCGCAACCTCACCGGCCCAATAGGTGGCGCCAATTACAGTATTAAACTGCCGGCGCAAGGTGATTACCTCGACTGCAACGAAACTGAGCGCCTAACCGCCATGGCGGCCGATAACGTGCTGTGCATTTACGCTGGCAGCAGCAGTCCAGAGGTTTTTTACCAAACCTTTAACGCCGCACTGATTTAACAGCTTAAGCCCGAGGTTAACGATCTAACACCGCCCCGCTAACGCCTGCGGTATACACTCTCGATGCAGCGCCCCGAGCTGCATCGAGAGTGTTTGTAGCGCACATCCACAGCCGCTAGGCCGGCTTAAGATTCACCGGTGGCGAGCGAGCGCTGGCTATTGGCGGCGGCTAATCTTTTAGCTCTGCGCTGTTTTTTCTTGTGGTTGATTTTGGCAGCCCGCACCAGTATCAGCCCCCAGCTGCGCAACCTTTCAAACACCAACAAACACAAACCCAACGACAACAGCGCCAAACCAGTACCCACTATACCCAAGGCCTCGCGCTCGACGATGCAAGTCCACACAAACTGCCCAACGCACAGAGCGGCCACTATCAGCAAGGTGGGTTTACGGCCAATTCGATCGACAATAAACACCCCCAGCGGTGCACCTAAAGCCACCACCGGCGCACCCGCCAGCCAGTTTTCGTACACCCCAGGCTGCCAGCTGTTGGTCAATGTTTTAATGACCACACCATACACCGAGGCCAGCGCCATAATCACCACCGAGGTGGGAATAGCGATCTTTAAATCGGCGCGGCACAGCAACACCAGCGCGGCGTACAGCATCATATCGATGCCCACACCGGTAACAGACACGGCAAACAAGCTGGCAAATAAACCCAGCGTAAAACCCACCCGCATATCCCAGTGTTCATCAAATGCGGTCATGCCTACGTTGCCGGATATTTCATTAATACGGTATAGGTGCAGCACCCCAAAACTGCCCCACAACACGGCAAAAGTTACTTTGATCCACAGCTCTGGCACCAGCGGCGCAAAAAATATAATGCCAACAGGCGTACCAATAATGCCGCCGGCAATGGCGCCTTTTAGCATCGCCCAAGCCAATGGCTGGCGTCTGGCTAAAATAAAAATCGCGGCACTCACCATACCGATGGATTGCACGGCAAAACTAAAATCGCGCCCCAGCGTGGCGGGCATATCAAACAACAACACCAACACCGGAAACCCCACGGTGCCACCCCCCATAGGGGTAGATCCGGCGGCATAACCACCAATGGCCATAGCCACCGCCATCGGCCAATGGGCCACCGCAGCCAGCCAAGCACCGTCGGCCTGCAACAGCCAGAGCCAAACCAGATAAAATAGAGCTAACCACAGTAGCCAAACCCAAAGGTACCGCTTAGGAGGAGGAAGAATTGACATAATGCGCCTTATTATTGAATAAGCATTTTTAATCCGTAAATGTTGTTAACGCCGCAGAGCTACCGCAGCCTGCCGTGTTTTACGTGATTTATCTTGCCAGACACAATACAATATCGATCAGTTTTAACTATTGTGCTGGTAGCCGCCTGCGGTATCCGATTGTTACCCCTATGACCCTAACCCAATTTAATTACATTGTGGCCCTTGCCGACACGCTGCATTTTGGCCGTGCCGCAGAGCACTGCTGTGTGAGTCAAAGCGCGCTGAGTATGGCGCTTAAGGATTTAGAGTCCGAGCTGGGTTTGATGCTGTTTGAGCGCGACCGCAAAGGCGTGCGGCCCACACCGGCCGGGCAAAAGGTGATTGAGAAAGCCCGTTTAGCCCTGCGTCACAGCGGCGACATTAAACTCTTGGCGCAACAGGCTCAGGCGCCTCTGGCGCAACCGCTGCAGATAGGCGTGTGCCAAACCTATGCGCCTTACTACCTACCACGGTTGGCAACGCAGCTGCAGCACCGCTACCCTGGATCGCAGGCCACTTTAGCCGAGGCCCCCGCAGAGCAGCTTATTCAGCGTTTATTGGCGGGCCAGTTAGACGCGGTCGTGGCCTCTTGGCAGCGGGTAGCCGGCACCCGCGCCCAGCCGCTGGCCGAGGAGCCACTGGTGGCGATCGTACGCCAGCAAGACCCGCTCGCTCATGTTGCCTCTGTCTCACTGGCGCAGTTGGCCGACGCACACCTGTGGTTGCCTTTGGGCTCTTTTAAGCGCGATATTACCGAGCGTTGCCCGGCACTGTTAACAGCGGCCCGGGCCGTTCATGAGCTCGACATTGGCATTCACACACTTTTGCAGCATATTAGCGTCGCAGGGGGATTATCCATCGTCCCGCAGTCGTTAGCCCACAGCGCACGTTTGGCGGCCGACGGCTTGGTGGCGCGAGCCTTTGACGGCCACTTTACGCGTAAAGTATCGCTGCTGTGGCGCACCAGCTCAGTGCGCCCACAGGATATGGAGTCGCTGGCGTTAGAGGTGACAAACCTGTGCTGCAACGCGCATTGGTCGCCGTCTTATCAGGCACCCGAAGCGCTGTTAATTGACAACAGTTACTGGTAATAAATGCACACTCATTCGACCCAAAACAGCCCCCTTAGGCGTATCGTGATTGTCGGCGGCGGCACGGCCGGCTGGATCACGGCGGCCATGTTGGGCGCGCATTTAGCGCGCAGTCACTGCCGCGTGCAGCTTATCGAGTCCACCGAGATTGGGATTTTGGGTGTCGGCGAGTCCACCATCCCACCCTTTGTGGGTTTGCTGCGCAAGCTCGGCATCAATGAACACGCCTTTGTGCAAAAAACCGATGGCTGCTACAAGTTGGGCATCCGCTTTCGCCATTGGCGCCAGTGCAACCACGAATACTTTCACCCGTTTGGCGCGCTCGGGCAAAACATCGAGCAACACGACTTTTACCATTGCTGGCTGCGCGCGCAACAGTTGGGCGCGCAGCACGATTTACTGGCGCACTCGCCCTGCGCGGCGCTAGCAAAAGCCGAGCGTTTTTATCAACCGGGTTTAGGCTCTGAGCTTGGTGCCAGCTATGCCTTGCACGTGGATGCCACTTTAGGCGCGCAGTATTTTCGCGAGTACGCCTGCAGCCGGGGCATCGAGCGTATAGAGGGCACTGTGGTTGCCGCCGCGCGACAGCAAAACGGCCATCTGCAAAGCTTACAGCTGGAAGATGGCCGCCACATAACCGGCGACTTTTTTATCGACTGCACGGGGTTTTCCGCACGGCTGATTGCCGGCGAGCTGGGGGTTGCTTACAACGATTGGTCATCCTACCTGCCGTGCGATCGCTCGGTGTCGGTGAAAACCCAAAGCGTGCGCCCCTACAAACCATTTACCGAGGCCAACGCCTCTAAAAATGGATGGCTGTGGCGTATTCCCTTAAAAAGCAGCACCGGCTTTGGCCACGTATACTCGAGCCAACACGGCACCGATGCCGAAGCCAAATCGACGCTGTTTCGCCAGCTTGACGCTCAGCGCATCAGCGACCCCCAGTACATTGCTTTTACCCCCGGTCACCGGCGCTTATTCTGGCAATACAATTGTTTGTCCATCGGTTTATCGGCCGGTTTTATCGAACCGCTGGAGTCCACCTCGATCCATTTAATTGCTCGGGGCATCGAGTATTTTTTGCGCTACTTTCCCAATGTCAATTGCGATCCTGTATTAAGCGCCGAGTACAACCGCCGTATGCTTATAGATTTTGAAGAGATCCGCGATTTTGTGCGCTTGCATTACTGCATTAAAGAGCGCCGCGATTCGCCTTTTTGGCGCGCACTTGCCCAGCAACCTCTGCCGGACTCGTTAGCCCAGCGCATCGAGCTGTTTAAAAGCCAAGGCTTGTTGCGCCCTGGGGTGGATGACTTATTTCGGGCCACCAGTTGGTTCTCAATATTTGAGGGTGTGGGGATTCGCCCGCGGCACTATCATCCGCGGGTCGATGACTTGGAGCCGACGCATTTACAAAATCATTTAGCAGCCCAGCGCGAGGCGGTCCGCACCCTGGTAAAAAACGCGCCAACGGTAGACGATATTTTGCGTTAAATAGTTACTTATTAACCCTAACCACTGGCGGGCAACTGCACGCCACTAAGTGGCCACAACCCCTTCACGCTTTAGCAGCTCGCGCTTGCGTGCAACCCCCCAGCGATAACCCGACAAATCGCCATCACTGCGCAACACACGGTGGCAGGGAATCACAACCGCTAACGGATTGGCGCCACAGGCATTGGCCACCGCCCGCACCGACGCGGGTGCACCGATGCGCTCGGCCAGATGGGTATAACTCAGGGTTTGGCCGGCTGGGATGGTTTGCAACGCCTGCCAGACTTTGCGCTGAAACTCAGTGCCGGTAATAGCCAGCGGCGCGGTAAATTTTGCTTGGCGGGGCCGCTCGATTAAATCCAGCAGCTGTTGCAGCTGCTGAGCAAATTCAGCATCGGGCACCACTGGCCGAACGCTTTTGTGTTTATCTTGTAAGTCGGCCACTAACGGCTCGGCCGTATCGCCAAGCGCAATTGCACAAATACCCTGCGCACTGCGGGCCACCAATAGCTGGCCCAAACTGCACTGGCTGATGCTGTACTCTATGGTCATAGTGGCCTCACTGATTGAATCATTTAACCTATATTAGCAGACTCACACCGCGGTAATCTTGCCAGCGCTCGGGCCAGTCGGACTTGGCGCCTAGCGCGTACAAGAGCTTAGCCTAGACGCTAAAGGGCACCTCTACAAATTCAGAATTGCTTCTCGGCAGCGACTCCATGTGCTGCTCTATCTCCTGCGTCCTTGCAGTCGTGCGCGAGTCCAAAATGTTCAATCGCTAGGGGCTTTTTGCAATAGCGAAAAGCCATGAGAGCCAGAGGCGGTTCCGAACCTACAGGGGTGCCCTTAACAACTTGCGCCAGTGATTACTGCTGTGGGCAATTAGTGGGCCAGCTCACCCGGTGCCAGCGGTGCCAGCGGTGCCAGGTGAGTTAGCGCTGGGTAATGATCCAGTGCCGGGGTTGGCAATGCAAAAGCTTAAACAGTAGTGTGCATCACCCAACCCAACCGGCATTGTGGTGGGGTTTGCTACCAAGGTAACTGTTGCCCATTAGAGTGCCAAAAAGTACCGGTAGTGCTTAGGGTTAACTCATCGATGCGGGCCATTAAACGCTCTGCCGCTTGATCGGGGGTAAGGTCACCAACACCACCGATCATATCAGTACCCACCAACCCTGGGTGCAAGATCGCCACCGCAATGCCACGTGGTTTTAAATCACACGCCAAAGACATACCCGCAGCGTTTAATGCCGCCTTGGACATGCGGTATCCGTAACGGCCGCCGCTGCTGTTATCGGCAATAGAGCCCATGCGGCTGGTAATTAACGCCACCTTGGCCTCGGCACTGAAACGCTCGGCCAACAACTGCGTAATGCGCAAAGGTGCCAACGCGTTAACCTCAAACTGTTCGCGAATGGTCGCCAAGTTTAATTGCTCTAAACTCTCATCGCGTAAAATACCGGCGTTGTTGATCAACAGGTCAATGCTTACCCCTTGCAGCGCTTGGTTGAGTGTGTCGACCCCCGCATCGGTGCCGACATCGGCGCCTTCAATAACCGTTGCACCACTGGCGTTAAGCTCGGCCGATGCCGTGCGGCAAGCGGCGTAAACGGTAGCGCCACGGGCGATGTACAACTGTGTAAACGATAAACCAATACCGCGGTTGGCACCGGTAATAACCACTGTGTTAGACATACCATACCTCTTTTTAATAAATGAATGGGCTGTGCATCGCCGGCCAGTTATGGCGATAGCGGCAAAGACACAGACACCTTGGGCGAGCGGTTGCAGCAGTGTATTTTGCTCTGTGCTGAACAGCGCCCATCAGTACGCCTGTTAGTTTCAGTCTGGTGTTAGATCAGCGGACTAAACAGGTGCGTAATGTTTTCAAAAAAGCGCGACACGGCGCTGCGTTTGCGCCAAGACTCTAAACACAAAAGCTCGGCCTCGGCGCGATAGCCATCCACCAGTCGGCCCAACTCGGCAGCGGTCGCTCGATCGTAAATAATCATTGTCATCTCAAAGTTGAGCCACAAAGAGCGCAAGTCGAGATTTACGGTACCAAAAAAAGCCAGCGACGAATCGATCACCACCGCCTTCGTGTGCAGCAGACCAGAGCGATAGTTATAAACCTTCACCCCAGACTCCAGCAAACCGGTAAAGTACGAGTGGCTGGCGTGGCGCACTAAAAAAGAGTCTACTTTTTCGGGCACAATCAAACGCACTCGCACGCCCCGGCGCGCGGCAATTTTTAACGCTTTCTCTAGCGCCTCGCCCGGCACAAAGTAAGGCGTAACAATATCGAGGGTTTCGACGGCGGCGTAAATCGCTTGCAGCAGCGCGTTTAAAATGCTCTCTTTGGCTTCATCGGGGCCCGAGGGGGCCGCTTGCAGCAAAGCCGGCGAGTCGTTCGATTCAATGGCGTGCTCCAGCAACGGCAGCTCTTGATCGGTTTCAATATTCCAATACCAGCGAAACACGCCATCAAACGCCTGTACCGTCGGCCCTTCAATGCGCGCCATCATGTCAATCCACTGGCCCACGCCGGCGCTGACTTTAAAGTACGCAGGATCGACCATATTAAAGCTGCCCATATAGGCAACTTGGTTATCGATAATGACGGTTTTACGGTGGTTGCGCAGATCGTAACGGGCCAACCGCCAAGGCATAAAGCGGATCGGGCAGGCTTTTATAACGCTGATATTAGGCGCCCGCAAAAGGCGCATCTCAGATGATGACAAGAAGGCTGCACTGCCCACCGCATCGAGCATGATACGACACTGCACGCCGCGCTTAGCGGCCGCCTGTAACGCCTGCATTACCCGATCCACCAAGCCATCCGACTGCCAAATGTAAAACTCCAAATGACAAAACCGTTTAGCGTTATTAATATCGGCGACGATAGAGTCGATGATGTCTTGAGTCTGCTGTAAAAACCCAACGCGGTTGCCGCCCAGCGGCGGAATCCCCGAGGTGTGGTACTCGAGGCGCGCCAAGGCTTTACTGGCGGGGTGACTATCGCGCCAACACTCGGGGTGATTATGGGGGCCGTTGCGCCGCGCATCAAGGTACGCGCGCAACCGGACGGTACGAGCGGCGCGCTTAACGCCTAAAAATCGCTCGCCAAATAACAGATACAAAACCACGCCCACATAGGGCAACAGCACCAACACCAAAAGCCACGCCAGCGAAACGCCTACCGGTAAGCGCTGCATAATAACGCGCACGGCAAAAGCGACCACCAACAGCAGGTGTCCCCAGATGAGCAATTGTTGCAGCAAACTCGAAACAAGAGAAACCGTTAATTCCATGCATTAAGCCCACTGTGATTTTACGTTTACAGCCATGCCACTGGCGACACTCAGTGTAGCACGCTCCACTGGCAAGCATTGACCGGGCCGCACACGCCGACCAGCTCGTTTTAATTTTTTTGCGACACGTGCGCGTTCAGTATTTATCGGTGTTGATTAATGACGTGCTAATTTTTAATCAGAAAAAACATCCCCTAGCAGGGGCAATTGGGATAAACATTAGGCAAAAAAATGCTCGGGGATAAGCCCGAGCATTTTCACCTGCGTAAAGCTTGTGTTTTAACACCAGCTTTAAAAGAGTTTGCGTTACTCGGCAAATGGGTGACGCAGCACAATGGTCTCTATCCGGTCGGGGCCGGTGGAGATGATATCCACTGGGGTTTTTAAGATCTCTTCTAGGCGTTTAATGTAGTTGCGCGCATTTTGCGGCAGCTCCTCTAAGGTGCGCGCGCCCACGGTCGACTCGCTCCAGCCGGGCACTTCTTCGTAAATGGGCTGTACGCTGCCCCAGCCTTCGGCGTCAAACGGAATCGGCATCGGGTTGCCCTCGGCATCTTGATAACCAATGCAGATTTTAACGGTCTCTAAGCCGTCCAGCACATCGAGCTTGGTAAGGCACAAACCGCTTACGCTATTGATGCGATTGGCGTGATGCACCGCTACCGCATCAAACCAGCCACAGCGACGCTCGCGGCCGGTGGTGGCGCCAAACTCGTGACCTTTTTCACCCAGGTAACGGCCTATATCGCAACCTAGCTCGGTGGGGAAAGGCCCCGAGCCTACGCGGGTGGTGTAGGCCTTGGTGATACCCAAAACATAGTCGAGGTATAAGGGGCCAAAACCCGAGCCGGTGGCGGTGCCACCGGCGGTGGTGTTTGAGCTGGTCACAAACGGGTAAGTGCCGTGGTCGATATCCAGCAGCGAGCCCTGCGCGCCTTCAAATAAAATGCTGCGGCCCTGTTCACGGGCGGTGTGCAAAATATCGGTAACGTCGGCAATCATCGGCTCGAGCTCGACCGCCCAGGCTTTTGCCTGCGCCAAGGTTTGCTCGTAATCGACCGGCTCGACTTTGTAGTATTCGGTCAGCGCAAAGTTGTGGTACTCCATCACCTCGCGCAGCTTTTCGGCAAAGGTGTCCATGTTGAGCAAGTCGCCAAGACGCAAACCGCGACGGGCTACTTTATCTTCGTAGGCCGGGCCGATACCGCGTCCGGTGGTGCCGATTTTATCATCGCCAAGTTTTAACTCACGGGCCTGATCAAGCGCCACGTGATACGACAAAATCAGCGGACAGGCAGGCGACAAACGCAAGCGCTCGCGCACTGGCACGCCACTGTCCTCGAGCTTGATCAGCTCGGCAAACAACGCCTCGGGGGACAACACCACGCCGTTACCGATCAGGCAAGTTACGCCCTCGCGTAATACGCCCGAGGGAATCAGGTGCAAAACGGTTTTTTTGCCGTCGATCACCAGCGTGTGGCCAGCATTGTGGCCGCCCTGAAAGCGGGAAACCAGCGACACTTGATCGGTCAGTAGGTCGACGATTTTACCTTTACCTTCGTCACCCCACTGGGTGCCTAATACCACGACATTCTTGCCCATGTTTTGGCCTTACTCTCTTAAACTAAACGTACATTTAATGAAACACCAAGCGGCAGCTTAAAGCTCTACCACTTGATACTGTTCGCCTTTTTTAACCAGCTCTCGGTCACAACCAAGCGCCGCTAAGTCGGCGCGAGACTCAGCGCTAACAACTCGTTCACCTTTACCGCGCAATGCGCCAATTGCCGCCCATTGCGCCTCGCTGCAATCGTTAACCACACCCACCAAGCTGGCTTGGTCGGCACGTAACAGGCCCAGTTTAGACAGCGCGGTAATGTCCACCGCAAAGCCTGTGGCGGGACGCCGCCGGCCAAACACCTCACCAATGTGGTCGTAGCGGCCGCCGCTGGCAATGGGGTTGCCGTAGCCTGGGGCAAAGGCGGCAAACACCAAACCGGTTAGGTAGTGGTAGCCGCGCAGCTCGCCTAAATCAAAATACAACTCGGCCTCTGGATAGCGCTGTTCGATCACCTGGGCAATGCTGTCCAGCTCATCCACGGCGGTCACCGCGTCGCTGGCAACGGCCGCAAACAGCTGGCGTGCGTGGGCCAGGATTTCTCGGCCACCGGCCAAGCCCGGCAGGGCCAGCAGTACGTCGGCAATGGCAGGGGTGTCGATGTGATCGGCCACCCACTGCTCGATCTCGGCCACCGCCTTGCGCTGCAGCATGGCAAAGAACGCGTCTTTTAGCGCCGGCGCTACGTCTACCTTGGCCATTAAGGCGCGATAGATACCCACATGCCCCAAATCGATGTGCAGCCGCGGCAGCCCCGCGCAGCGCAGTGACTCGAGCAGCAGCGATACCACCTCGGCATCGGCGGATAAGCCCATCTCGCCGTAAAGCTCAACACCGGCCTGGATCGGGGTGCGTGTGGCGAGTGGGTTTTTGGGTTTGGTGTGCACCACATGCCCCGCGTAACACAGCCGGCTGGCGCCGTCGCGTTTGTAGCTGTGGGCATCCATGCGAGCAATCTGCGGGGTAATATCGGCGCGGATACCCAGGGTGCGGCCGCTGAGCTGATCGGTGACCTTAAAGGTCAGCAAGTCGACGTCTCGCCCCAAGCCAATTAACAGTGAGTCGGTGTACTCCAGCAGCGGCGGAATCACCATGTCGTAACCCCAGGTGCGGTATAGCTCTAGCAACCTGCGGCGCAGTAGTTCTATCGGTCGAGCCTCGGCAGGGAGGATTTCTTCCACCCCGTCAGGCAACAGCCAGCGATCGGCGTAAGTCATAGTTGACTCTGTCGGTGTTTGATTACGTGTGTGGATACGCGTCGGCACAATATAGCTTTGTGAGCGGATCAGTATTGTACCGCAAACTGACTCAGCCAGCGCCATTGACCAACTCGATTAGCAATTAGCCTAAGCACCGAGCTGGCGATAAGTACCTTTGACACAAAAAAGCCGGACCTTGGGTCCGGCTGTAGGATTTTACCACCTTTAAGCGATAAATGTTGAGCAAAAAGACAGCTATTGTTTGCCGTTGGCGTCTTTTAAGTAACGGAAAAAGTCGCTTTTGGGGTCAATTACCATCAGATCGCCTTTATTGCTAAAGGAGGTAGAGTAGGCATTTAAGCTGCGCACAAAGGCGTAAAACTCTGGATCTTTTTGGTAAGCTTTGGCAAAAGTTGCCGCTGCAGTGGCATCGCCATCACCGCGGGTTTTTTCTGCATCGCGGTACGCTTGGGCTTTAAGTACCGCCACTTGACGATCGGCGTCGGCACGAATCACCTGGCCCTGCTCGCGCCCTTCAGCGCGATACTCGCTGGCCTCTTTGGCCCGCACCGCCGCCATACGGTCGTACACCGCCTGGCTCACCTCGAGCGGCAAGTCGATGCGCTTAACACGAATGTCCAGCACCTCGATGCCTAAAGACTCGTTAACCTCCTCGTTCATTCTCTGTTTAAGCTCTCGCATAAGTTCATCGCGTTTACCCGACACCACCTCGTGTAAGGTGCGGCTACCCACTTGGTTGCGCAAGCCATCGGAGACACGGCTGGATAAACGTGCTGAGGCAACATCCTCGTTACCGCCGGTGATTTTGTAGTAATCGCCAACACTTTGCACCCGCCACTTAACGTACGAGTCGATTTTTAGACGCTTGTTTTCGATGGTGTAATAACTTTCGGGCTGGGCGTCAAAGGTTAAAATACGCCCATCAAACTTGCGCACCTCATCGGCAAATGGAACCTTGATGTGCAGCCCAGGCTTGACGTCGGTCTCTATCAAGCGGCCAAAACGCAGCACCACAGCACGCTCGTACTCAGTCACGATATAAAGGCTATTGACTGCCACCAGCACAATAACGGCGGCAACGATCGGGCCTATAAATGAACGATTGAACATTAGCGTGTCCTCCGGGTACTGCTGGTGTTGCTGGTACGCCCTAATTGACGCGACACTTGGTCGCTTATTTGACGCATCTGCTCGGCGGTGATCTGGATGGTGTTACCACCTTGGCCGCCGGTGTTATTGATCATTTTATCCAGCGGTAAGTACATCATGTTATTGCCGCCGTCTACATCAACCAACACCTTAGAGGCGCTGTCCATGACTTTTTCTATGGTTTCGATGTACAGACGCTCGCGAGTCACCTCGGGGGCTTTTTTGTACTCGGCCAGCAGTTTCTCAAAACGCTCCGACTCACCCTCGGCGCGAGTGATCACCTCGGCTTTATAGGCCTCGGCCTCTTCCAGTAAACGCTGCGCGTCACCGCGGGCATCGGGTATTACCGAGTTGGCGTAGGCTTGCGCCTCGTTTTTAATTCGGTCTTGGTCTTCTTTGGCTTTAATCACATCGTCAAAGGCATCGCGCACCTCTTCGGGCGGACGGGCCTCTTGGATATTAACACTGCGTACCGATATACCGGCGCCGTAGTTGTCTAAATAAAGCTGCAGGCGCGAGTGTACCTCGTCGGCAATTTTTGCTCGGCCACCAGAGAGTACGTCTTCTAAGTTAGACGAACCCACCACATGGCGCAGCGCCGAGTCGGCGGCGTGACGCAAGCTCAGCTCGGGCGAGCGCACGTTTAAAACGAAGGCCCTGACATCGGCAATGTTGTATTGCACGGTGATGGGCAGCTCGACGATGCTCTCGTCCTCGGTAAGCATTAACGCACGACTGGGGTACTGGCGCTCTTCGGTGACGTTTTCTTTAAACACTTTCGTGAAGATTGGCGCGTTCCACTGCAGGCCAGAATCTTTAATTTGATCAAAGGCCCCCAGGCGCAACACCACAGCACGCTCTTTGGCGTCCACCTGATAAAAGCCCGCCACACCGTACAGTATCGCGGCAATCACAAGGCCCACGATAAACAACAGCCCAAAGCCGCCACTGCTGCCACCAGCTGTGCCGTTTTGGCCCGATTTACCGCCACCAAATATCCCTTTTAGCTTTTCTTGTAACTTTTTTAATGCTTCATCTAAATCTGGTGGACCGTCGTTTTTGTTGCCGCGGTTACCCCAAGGGTCTTTATCACCGCCGCCAGGCTCATTCCAGGCCATAAATTTACTCCAGTTATTTAAATAAGAGATCCACGCCGCCGTTTATAGTAGCGGCTGCGTGTATCTAAAGATTCTGTGCTTTGCGTCTGCTGGCGGATTCTAGCAAAAACTGCCGGCAGAGGGTGAATTACTCGATGTAAATTACTCACTACACTGGCAAACCCACGTTTTAGCTTAAAAAGCCTCTAAAAGCTGATCCGGTGGCGCCACATCTGTTACCCAGCGCAGCTGGCTAAATTGCAGCCCCACCGCACTTAAAATTTGCAACAGATCGCTGGCGGGAATGCGCAGCTGTAAAATATTGCTGCCATCGTCGCGATAGCGCTCGTTGCCAACGGCGTTTTGCTCAAACAATCGTGCCCGTAGGCGGCCATCGGCAGGTGACAGTATCAGCTCACCTTGAACGAGCTCTTTGCCTAGCAGCTCGGATATGGCCTGCTGCAGTAGCTCGCAGCCAACCCCCGTGTGCGCCGATAACCACACAGCAACCGGCGCGCCGTTATCGTCGCGATCGATACGCGGCTCAAGCTCGAGCAAGTCGATTTTGTTGTAGACGCGAATTTGCGGCAGCTCGGCGGCGCCGATCTCCTCTAGCACCTCATCGACTTGTTCAATGTTGTGCAGCCGATCGTCAGCGGCGGCGTCGATCACGTGCAGCAATAAGTTAGAGCTGCTGGCCTCTTCTAGTGTGGCGCGAAACGCGGCCACCAGTTTGTGTGGCAGGTGGCTGATAAAGCCCACGGTGTCGGCCAGCACCATGGCGCCAATATCGTCCAGCTCAACACGCCGCATGGTGGGGTCAAGCGTGGCAAACAGCTTGTCCTCGACATAGACATCGGCACCGGTAAGTTGATTAAACAGCGTCGATTTACCGGCGTTGGTGTAACCCACCAGCGATACGGTAGGAATCGATGCGCGCTGACGGGAACGGCGCCCTTGCTCGCGTTGTGTGCGAACTTTAGCCAGGCGTTTCTCGATGCTGTTGATCCGCCCGCGCAGCAAGCGACGGTCGGTTTCAAGCTGCATTTCACCGGGTCCACGCATGCCAATACCCCCCCTTTGGCGCTCCAAGTGGGTCCAGCCGCGCACCAGCCGGGTCGCCATATGTTGCAACTGCGCCAGCTCAACCTGCAGTTTGCCCTCAAAGGTGCGGGCGCGCTGGGCAAAAATATCCAAGATTAAACCGGTGCGGTCCAGCACCCGGCACTCCAGTGCTCGTTCAAGGTTGCGCTCTTGGGAGGGGCTGAGTGTGTGGTTAAAAATCACCAATTCGGCTTTGTGCTCGCGAACTTGCTCTTGCAGCTCGGCCAGTTTGCCGGTACCGACAAAGTATTTAGCGTTGGGGCGCGCGCGCAAGCCAAACACCATGGTGACAGGATCACCACCGGCGGATAGCACGAGCTCTTCAAATTCACGGGGGTCTTCGGGCTCTTGGCCACTAGAGATATCCAGATGAACCAGCACCGCCAGCTCACCTGAATCAGGACGATCAAAAAACAATGACTTACCTCAAAGGTTGATTAGTCGTCCTGTCCTTCGCCACCTTCAGCATCGCCCTCGGCGGGGTTAAGCAGGGGTACACGAACAGCGCGCGATGGTACAACCGTAGAAATGGCGTGCTTATACACCATTTGGCTGACCGTATTTTTTAACAGCACCACAAACTGGTCAAATGACTCGACCTGGCCCTGCAGTTTAATACCGTTTACTAGGTAGATAGATACTGGAACACGCTCTTTACGCAGCACGTTCAAGTAAGGGTCTTGTAAGCTGTGCCCTTTTGACATTTTGTTTCTCCTTTAGATAATAAGTATACGCCTAAGTCTTACGGATTATTCCGCAAAGGGACGACGATAAGCATGAAAAAACTGACTAGGGTTTTCACAGTTATATTATATGGCCCTCGGTGGCATGAAATTCAAGCTAAATCGTATAATTTCTTCATTAGTATAGGCTTTTCCGTCTATATTTTGATTAAACACCCAATTTGCCCCCTGCCAACCACGCAACCAGGTAAATTGCCGCTTGGCCAATTGCCGGGTAGCGATCACCGCGCGCTCGATCATTTGCTCGTAATCTAGGCGCCCCTCTAAGTAATCCCACACCTGTCGATACCCCACCGCACGGATCGCGGGCAGCTCACTGTGCAAATCGCCACGCCGGTGTAATGCCTCTACCTCGGCCACTAAACCGGCTTTGATCATGGTGTTAAAACGCTGCTCTATGCGCCGGTGCAACAGGCTGCGATCGCGCGGCGCGATCACCAGCTGGGTGAGCTCAAAACGCTGATCAAATGCCGGGCCGCTGTCGCGCTGCTGTTGCTCGCGCAGCTGGCTCATGGTTTGCCCCGAGCTGAGATACACCTCCAGCGCGCGGGATAGCCGTTGCGAATGGTTTGGGTGGATCTCGGCCGCCATCGCCGGGTCGACCTCGGCCAACTGGCGGTGCACGTGCAACCAGCCGTGCTCGCGGGCGTCTCGCTCAATCCGCTCGCGCACTGCAGGATCCGCGGCTGGCATAAGCGCCAGTCCCTCTAACAGTGCTTTAAAATACAGCATGGTGCCGCCCACCAATAATGGGATTTTACCTAGAGCGTGGATCGCGGCTATCTCGCGCTCGGCATCGACGACAAACTCGGCCGCCGAGTATGGCTCGGCTGGGTCGCGAATATCGATAAGACGGTGCGGCGCGGCCGCTTGCTCGGCGGCACTGGGTTTGGCGGTGCCGATATCCATGCCGCGATACACCAAGGTCGAGTCGACACTTACCAGCTCAACCGGCAAGTGCTGGCGCAGGCCAATGGCCAAGTCAGTCTTGCCCGAGGCGGTGGGGCCCATCAAAAACAACACCTGAGGCTTGCGCTTACTCACCTCTATTGCCCGCGCATAAAAAGCTTATCCAGTTGATCCAAGGTTTGCAGCGCCCAAGTGGGCCGACCGTGGTTGCACTGACCGCTGCGCTCGGTGGCTTCCATATCGCGCAGCAGAGCGTTCATTTCTGGGATGGTTAAACGCCGGTTAGCACGCACCGAGCCGTGACAGGCCATGGTCGAGAGGATCTCATTAACCCGCTGACCGAGCCGCTCACTGGCGCCGTGCTCGATCAAATCACTCAGTACATCACGCACTAATTGATCTACCTTGGCGCCGTGCAAAATAGAAGGTATTTGCCGGATCAGCAACGATTCTGGCCCCGCGCGCTGCAGCTCGAAGCCTAAACTGGCAAAGGTGTCTGGGTGGTCTTCGGCGCAGGCGGCCTCTTTTTCACTGACGGCCAGGGTAACTGGCACCAGCAGCGGCTGCGCTTGGATACGGCCATTGGCAAAGGCTGTTTTCATGCGCTCGTAGGTAATGCGCTCGTGCGCCGCGTGCATATCGACGATGATCAAGCCCTGAGCGTTTTCGGCCAAAATAAAAATGCCTTTAAGCTGTGCGATGGCAAACCCTAAGGGCGGAATTTCCCCGTGGGAGTCGTCAATATCCGCTAAACGCTGCGGCCCTGCGGTGGCGTAAGCGCCGCCAGCGGTGGGGGTCTCGAGCTGGCCTGCAGCCGCCTCGCCCATGGCGGCAGGAAAGTAGCTGGCACGCCAGTCGCCCTCGGGGCGCGGCTGGCCTAAGGGCGGACGCCCCGACAAGCTCATAGCCGATTGCTCGGACATTTGCCCCGCGCCACTGCCGGGCGCTGTTGCCAGCGCGCCACTGTCGCGCTCCAGTAGCGCGGCCGGAGTGATCTCGGCCAGCGCGTGATGCAACGAGCTGTAAATAAAGTTGTGCACAGTGCGACCATCGCGAAACCGCACCTCGTGTTTGGTCGGGTGGACGTTGACATCCACCGTGGCCGGGTCGATCTCTAGGTACAGAACATAAGCCGGATGACGCCCCTGGTATAAAACATCTTGGTAAGCTTGGCGCACCGCGTGACTGACCAGTTTGTCGCGAATGGTGCGACCATTGACGTAAAAGTGTTGCAGATCGGCCTGCGAGCGCGAAAACGTCGGCAGCGCCACCCACCCCCACAAACGCATACCGGCGCGTTCGATATCCAAGTGCACTGCGCTGTCCATAAACGCCGGGCCACACACCTGCGCCACCCGCCGCTCGTGCTCGGCCTGCCCTTTACTGGGCTGCCAGTTGTGAATCGCACGGCCGTTGTGACGCAACGTAAAAGTCACATCAAAGCGCGACAGCGCCAAACGCTTAATGACATCTTCTAGGTGGTTATACTCGGTTTTTTCGGTGCGCAAAAACTTGCGCCGCGCGGGGGTGTTAAAAAACAAATCCCGCACCTCGACGGTGGCGCCCCGTGGGTGCGCCGCCGGTGCTAGCTCGGCCTGCATATCGCGGCCCTCGGCCATCACCTGCCAGCCGGCGCCAGAGTCATCGGTAGCGCTGGTTAGGGCCAAGCGCGCCACCGAGCTGATGCTGGCCAACGCCTCGCCGCGAAACCCCAGTGTGGCGACCGCCTCAAGATCGTCTAAATCGGTAATTTTGCTGGTGGCGTGACGGGATAACGCCATCGCCAGATCTTCTTTATCAACCCCCGAGCCATTATCGCGCACGCGCATTAGCTTGATACCGCCGTCTTCTATCTCGACATCCAGCCGAGTGGCGCCGGCATCAAGGCTGTTCTCTAACAGCTCTTTAATCACCGAGGAGGGACGTTCGACCACCTCGCCGGCCGATATCTGGTTAGCAAGGCGAGGACTTAACAGCTTAATTTTAGCCATAATACAAAAGATACTGCCGTTTAAGAGGTGGGGATCCGTAAGGTTTGCCCCACCTTAATGACTGGAGAGCTCAGGTTGTTTTGCTGCTGCAACTGACTGACGCTGATGTTAAAGCGCTTGGCAATGTCACTGAGGGTATCGCCGCGCATAATGGTGTACTCGGTGACAGCGCCGCGGTTGCCATCTTTACGACTGGCCAAGTAAGTGCCGGCCGGTGGAAACTGGGTAAAGTATTGCTCGATCCCTTTAAACAGCTGCTGCGCCAAACGCGTGCGATAATTGCCGCTGGCGAGATTTTTAGCCTCGCTGGGGTTAGAGATAAAACCCGTCTCGACCAAAATAGACGGCACATCGGGCGATTTTAGCACCGCAAAACCAGCCTGCTCGACCTGATGCTTGTGCAGGTGCGCCACCTGCCCCATGGACTTTAAAACATAATCGCCCACTTGCAAGCTGGCGCCCAAGGTAGCGGTCATGGATAAGTCCACCAACACGCCGGCCAGCATTTCGTCTTTATCCTCTAGGCTGACACTGCCCACCCCGCCGATCAAGTCCGACTCGTTTTCTCGCTGCGCCAAAAAGCGCGCCATCTCACTGGTGGCGCCGCTGCGGGACAGAGCAAACACCGAAGCGCCGCGCGCGGACGGTTTTGTAAACGCATCGGCGTGAATCGACACAAACAAATCGGCCTGCATTTTGCGCGCGATATTACGCCGCTCGCGCAGCGGGATGTAGTAATCGCCGGTACGCACTAACTTGGCGCTGTAGCCGCGCCGGCTGTTAATCGCCTTGGCCAGCTCTTGGGCGATTTTAAACACAACGTCTTTTTCGCGCAGACGATTAGGGCCGATAGCGCCTGGGTCTTCACCGCCGTGGCCGGCATCGATAGCGACAATAATATCGCGCACACCACTGCTGGGCAGCTCGGGCGGTTGGGTTACCGGGGGCGGCGGCGCGGCCTTGCTGGGCTGGCGATCGTTTAAATCGACCACCAGCCGATCCGCCGCACCCGCTTGGCGCTGGAGGAAAAAACTGTTGGGCTTAACCGCCGCCGACAAATCCAACACCACACGCAAGTTGTTGCCATCGCGCGCTGCGTAACGAATATTTTTAATGGGCGTCTCGGTTAAATTAAGCGACGACAGATCGGCCCGAAAGCGGGTATTACTGACATCGATCACCACCCGCTCGGGGTTGCTTAAGGTAAATAAGGTGTGCTCGGCGGGGCCGGATAAATCGAACACCAAACGGGTGTGATCCGGTGCGCGCCAAATCCGCACGCTATTAACATCCACCGCTTGCGCCAACAGCGGCAAGCAACAAACGCAGGCCAGCAATAGCGACCTAAAGCGCGGCCCCCGAGCGGGCGGGTGTGATGTAAAAGCGGTTAGCGGCATAGCACCTTTCTTAGAGTATGAACCTATTAGCGTGTACGCAATTAAATGTTGCTACTTGAGCCGGGCCCAGCATCCGCATCGATACTCCCCTGCACGGCATGCAACACAGCAAAACCGATCTTCGAGTGAGCCTCCAGCATAACAAGACGCCCCCCGGCTTGCACCTTCAGCGAGGCGACTAAATCCGGCTCGGGCAAGATACCCGCACCGCGCTCGGGCCACTCGATTAAACAGATACTGCGATCGGTAAAGTAATCGCGAATACCCATGTACTCCAGCTCCTCTGGATCGCCCAAGCGGTACAGATCAAAATGGTAAAGCCAACGCGGCGCCAGCTCATAGCCTTCTACCAAGGTATAAGTTGGGCTTTTTACCGCGCCCGTGTGGCCAAAATAGCGCAGCACACCACGGGTGAGTGTGGTTTTGCCAGCGCCTAAATCGCCGTCTAAATGCACACTAATACAGTCTGAGTGCAGCGATAATTGCGCTCCAAGGGCCTCGCCGAAAGCGACGGTAGCGGCCTCATCGGCCAGCCAAGTAGACCACTCAGTCACTTAAAAGCTCCCCTGTATAAGCCAGCAGATCACTGGCCAACAAACTGACCTGACCGTAATCGGCGGCGGCTAAATCGGCCCCGTGGGCGTGCACACTGGCACCGAGGTTAGCCGCATCATAAGCGTTTAAACCCTGGGCCAACAACGCCCCCAACAAACCACTTAACACATCGCCCATACCGCCGCTGGCCATGCCCGGATTGCCGCCACTGATGATATTGATCGGCTGCCCCGGGCCGACCACTAAGGTTCCGGCACCTTTTAATAGCACTGCACCGCCGTATTGCTGCTGCAGCCTTTGGACGCAGGCAAAGCGCTCCGCTTGCACCTGTGCGCTGGTGCAAGCCAACAGGCGTGCGGCCTCGCCTGGGTGTGGCGTAAGCAACCAATCATCGCGCTGCTGACCGGCGGGCCATAGGCGCCCTTTAGCCATTAAGTTTAGGGCGTCGGCGTCTAACACCAGCGGCAAGCCACTGGCCAGCGCCAACTGCAGCATTTGCTCGGACCAAGGCGATTGCCCCAGCCCCGGCCCCACCACCAACACGGTGGGTCGCTCCAGCCAGGGCTCAAGCTCTTGACCCGAGGTGACGCCACAGGCCATAACCTCGGGCCGACGGGCCAACATGGCGGCGACGTGCTCGGGCTGGGTGGCTAAACTGACCAAACCGGCGCCACTGCGTGCTGCGGCCTCGGCGGCCATGATCGCGGCGCCGCCATGGCCGACATCGCCACCGATCACCATCACATGACCAAAATGCCCTTTGTGTGCATCGGCCTGACGCGCCGGCAGCAGCGCGCGCAAACTGGCAAAATCCCGCTGGCACACCTCGGTCGTAACGGCCTGATAAATCGCCTCGGGTGCGGCTAAATCGTCAAACACCAGCTCGCCGCTTAAAGCTGGACCGCGCCCCGTAAACAAGCCGCGTTTTTTGCCTATAAACGTAATGGTGATATCTGCGTTAACCGCCACCCCCATCTGTGCCCCTGTGTCGGCGCACAACCCCGAGGCAATATCCAGTGCCAACACCGGCAGCCCCGAAGCGTTTATTTGCTCGATCGCAGCGCGGTACTCGGGCCGCACCTGACCGGTAAGGCCGATGCCCAGCAAGCTGTCAACAATCACCCCACCACTGGGCGCGGCGCCGAGCGACTGCACACTGACACCCGCCTTGCGGGCGTCATCATAGGCGGCACGGGCCGCCTCGCTCAATTGATCTGGGTCGCCCAGCAGCACCACGGTGACCGGCAGCTGTTGCGCCGCCGCTAGCGCCGCCAGCACAAAGCCATCACCTGCATTGTTGCCGCCTCCGGCAAACACGGTAATGCCGCCGGCGCTGTCAAAGCGTGCGCCTAAAAGCTCAAACGCGGCGCGACCGGCGCGCTGCATCAGTGTTGTGGCGGGTACACCCGTGGCGATAAATGCACTGTCGAGTGCGCGCACCTGGGCGGCGCTGTAAAGCGCGGTAGATCGAGTAATGGCAATCATAAAATAGACAAACCGCAAAAGTTGAAACAAAATCAGTACAATATGCCGACAAACCATCGCCAGCAGCGCAGTGCGCCATTATAGGGGATGCCTGCAAGCAACACTATGCAGCCGTCGCGCGCAACTGCGCAACACAAGCCAATACAGACGAGACTTACTTTGACCACAGCCTTCGATTGGGAGCAACTCGCCCGCGACATTAAACGCTGGGGCCGTGAGCTGGGCTTTCAGCAAATCGGCATTACCGACACTGACCTTGCTCAGCAGGAGCAAGCGCTGCAAGTATGGCTCGACAAAGGCTATCAGGGCAGCATGCAATGGATGGCCGAGCACGGCAACAAACGCAGCCGGCCAGCCGAGCTGGTGCCGGGTACGCTGCGGGTTATCTCGGCGCGCATGGACTACTTACCCGGAGACACTCAACTTATAAAAGTGTTAAAAAGCCCTGAAAAAGCCTACTTTTCTCGCTACGCACTGGGGCGCGACTACCACAAGCTGATCCGCAAACGCCTGGCGACGCTGGCGCAACAAATAGAAAACGCCCTACCCGATGGTTTAAAAGCCAAAGGCGAGCAACAAATGCGCGCCTTTACCGACAGCGCTCCTGTTATGGAAAAACCACTGGCCGCCAAGGCCGGCCTTGGCTGGACCGGCAAGCACACGTTAATCCTCAACGATAAAGCCGGCAGCTGGTTTTTTTTGGGCGAGCTTTTCACCTATTTGCCGCTGCCCATTGATGTCAGCCAGCAGCCCAACCGCTGCGGCGACTGCACCGCCTGTTTAAAAGTGTGCCCCACCGACGCCTTCCCCGAGCCTTACACGCTAGACGCACGGCGCTGCATCTCGTATTTAACCATCGAGCACAAAGGCAGCATTGCCGAGGAGTTTCGCGAGCCCATGGGCAACCGGGTGTTTGGCTGCGATGACTGCCAAGCCATTTGCCCTTGGAACAAATACGCCCAGCCCACTGCCGAGACGGATTTTTTACCCCGTCACGGGCTGGACAACAGCGACCTACTGAGTTTATTTAAATGGGATGAGGCGACTTTTTTAAAAAACACCGAGGGCTCGGCCATTCGCCGCATTGGCTTTGAGCGCTGGCAGCGCAACCTCGCTATTGGCCTTGGCAACGCCCCCAGCCGGCCAGACATCATCGCGGCACTGGAGCAGGCTTTGGGCCAGATCAGCCCAATGGTGGACGAGCACATCCACTGGGCGCTGGCGCAACAGGCTAACCCCAAGCGCCGCCGGCGGCGCAAAATCAAACGCCCGGCACCGTAACCCGCGGCACAGCAGAGCCGGCACAAACTATTAACCTAATAGCCAATAAATATAGGGCGCCGGCGAGCAAACCAGGAGATTTTCGGGTACAATAATGGCCCTCTGTAACCCAGCTAGACATGCCCACGCTATTGTCGGTGGCGCTAACTGGCGACACAGTCCTCCTACTCCAACCACTGAAAAATACGGTCCGCTATGAAAACACTGTCTGATATCGGTTTAGTCGGTCTCGCCGTTATGGGTGAGAACCTTATCCTTAATATGGAAAGCAAAGGCTTCACAGTCACCGCGTATAACCGCTCTGTGGAAAAGGTCACCAACTTTATTGAAGGTCGCGCAGCCGGCAAAAATATTCGCGGCGCTAAATCGATTGAAGAGCTAGTGGCATCGCTAGCCAAGCCCCGCAAAGTCATGCTGATGGTTAAAGCCGGCCAGCCCGTCGATGATTTTATCGAACAGCTGATCCCACACCTTGAAGAAGGCGACATCATTATTGATGGCGGCAACACCCACTACCCCGACACCGACCGCCGCACCGCCTACCTCGAAAGCAAAGGCCTGCTGTTTATTGGCACTGGCGTGTCTGGCGGTGAAGAAGGCGCCCTTACCGGCCCCTCCATTATGCCTGGCGGTTCGCCTGCGGCCTGGCCGCTGGTGAAAGACATCTTCCAAAGCATTGCCGCTAAAGTGGACGACGGCACCCCCTGCTGCGACTGGGTAGGTGAAAACGGCGCCGGTCACTTTGTTAAAATGGTGCACAACGGCATCGAGTACGGCGACATGCAATTGATTTGTGAAGCCTACCAAATCATGAAAGAAGTACTGGGCATGAGCCCAGATGAAATGCACGAAGTTTTTGCCGAGTGGAACACCGGCGTACTGGACAGCTACCTGACCGAAATTACTCGCGATATCTTGGCTTATAAAGATGAAGACGGCGAGCCATTGGTAGAAAAAATTCTCGACACGGCCGGCCAAAAAGGTACCGGCAAGTGGACTGGCGTGATCGCGCTGGACTTGGGCGTGCCCTTAACCCTGATCACAGAAGCGGTATTTGCCCGCTGCTTGTCGGCCAAAAAAGAAGAGCGTGTCGAGGCGTCAAAAGTCATCAGCGGTCCCGCGGTAAACTTTACCGGCGACAAACAACAGCTGATCGACGATCTGCGCGACGCGCTGTTTGCCTCTAAGATCATCTCTTACGCGCAGGGCTACCTGCTAATGCACGAAGCGGCTAAAGAGTACGGCTGGAAGCTAAACTACGGCGGTATTGCCATGATGTGGCGCGGTGGTTGTATTATCCGCTCGTCCTTTTTAAGCAACATTAAAGAGGCTTACGACAACAACCCCGAGCTGCAAAACTTGCTGCTGGACGACTACTTCCGCAAAACCGTTGAAAACGCCCAAGCCGGCTGGCGCCGTGTTGCCGCTACTGCCATCAGCAACGGCATCCCAGCACCGACTATTACCTCGGCGCTGACTTACTTTGACGGTTACCGCACCGCTCGCTTGCCCGCCAACTTGCTGCAAGCACAGCGCGACTACTTTGGTGCGCACACCTACGAGCGCTTAGACAAGCCACGCGGTGAGTTCTTTCACACCAACTGGACCGGTCGCGGCGGTGACACATCGTCCACTACCTACGATGTGTAGGTAAAATCACACCACACAGTGGCCGCGGTGTTAAGCAGCCAGTGGAATTAAAAAAGGGGAGCATTGGCTCCCCTTTTTTGCACCTACAACTGGCAAACTTAAGCGCTATACTGAAACTGGATAAGTCGATCAAACCCCAACCCTGCGTTACGCGCAGCTGAGGCCAACATGTTAGCGCCGCACATTAACCAGAGTGATAAAGTCGTGTTATTTGATGGTGTGTGTAAGCTGTGCTCGGCGTGGGCGCGGTTTTTAATTCGCTTTGACAAGCGCCGCATGCTTAAGCTGGCAACCATGCAATCGCCAGAGGGGCAGGCGATTTTATCGTTTTACGGCCGCCCGCTCGAGCAGTACGATAGCCTGCTGCTGATCCATGGCGAGCGTCTTTACAGCCGCTCAACCGCGGTGTTAAAAGTGCTGACCAGCTTGCCGTTTCCGTGGCCGGCGCTGGCGGTTTTTTATGTGATACCCAAGTGCGTTAGGGATTGGCTGTACGATCGGGTGGCGCTTAATCGGTACTCGTTATTTGGCCAATACGAGCGCTGCTTGCTGCCCAGCTCAGAGCATGAAGCGCGGTTTTTAAGCGCGGCCAACGCGCCACACCCTACAGAGTTTAAATCACCTACTAAAAAGTAAAAAAGCGGCGCAAGGCTAACCTAGCCTGCGCCGCTTTTGTGGTTTAACTTAACAACAGGCCGCCGTGAGTTAACCCCGCGCGATGATCGCCTGATGAAAATTATCCGGCCCGGTTTGATCGTCCAGTATATTGGCCCGATAAAGGTATTCACCAAAACCCTCACCGCTGTTTCGCTCGCTGGCATAACGCAGAAACAATGGCTCTAGCTCGGCTAAAATATCGGCCTCGTCAATGTTCTCTTTGTATAAACGGTTTAGCCTTTGACCGCTGCTGTCGGAGCCTAGCAATAAATTGTAACGCCCCAAAGCTTTGCCAATTAACGCGATCTCACCCAAATAAGGACGAGCGCAACCGTTGGGGCAGCCCGACACCCGCAGGTGAATGTTTTGCCCGGCAATACCGGTGCGCGCCATTAACGCTTCGATTTTTGTTACCAGCTCGGGCAGGTAGCGCTCGGACTCGGCCATAGCTAACCCACAGGTGGGAAACGCGACACAAGAAATAGCGTTGCGCGCCAACGGCGTACGGCGTGTGCCGTCGTCGAGCCCATACTCGGCCACCAGCGCCTCGATGGCTTGTCGCTCGGCAGTCGCAACATCGGCAATGATTAAGTTTTGGTTACAGGTAACCCGAAACTCGCCGCTGTGCACTTGGGCAATTTTGCGCAAAGCGGTGCGCAGTTTTAACTCGTCGGTATCGCGAATCCGGCCGCTGGGCACCAGCAGTGTCAAATGATGCTGGCCGCGATCGTCCTCGACCCAGCCAAATTGGTCGCCGTTGTCGGTTAATGTGTAGGGGCGCAACGGCTCAAAAGGCGTGCCGTGAACACTGGCAAACTGCTCGGCAAACCACTCTAGACCATGATCGTCTAAGGTGTATTTAAAACGTGCGTGGGCGCGGTTGCTGCGATCGCCATGATCGCGCTGAATCGAGGCAATGGCCTCGCAGGCATCCTCTATGCGATCGACCGGAACAAAACCAACTGGCGTGGCCAGGCGCGGATAAGTGCTGCGCTCGCCGTGAGTCATGCCCATGCCGCCACCCACGGCGACGTTAAAGCCAACAATGTGTCCGTCTTGCTCGATGGCGATTAGGCCTATGTCGTTGGCCAGCACATCGCAATCATTGTGGGGCGGCAAAGCAATGGCAATTTTAAATTTGCGCGGCAAATAACGATGAGTGTAAAAAGGTTCTTGCTCGGCATTTTGCTCGGTCGGTTGCTCGTCTAACCAAGTTTGCTCGTAGGCCTTAGAGCGCCACGCTAAACGATCGCTAATGCGGTTGGCCAGTGTGTGGATGTGGCGCTGAGTGCTGGATAAATGTGGATTTACATTACTGACCACGTTGCGGTTAACATCGCCGCAAGCACCGCGACTGTCCAACCCAAGCGTCTCTAAATGTTGCACCAGCGGCGCTAGTTGATGCTTATACACTTGGTGAAACTGAAAGGTTTGCCGTGTGGTTAAACGCAAACTGGCGTCGGCGTACAACTCGCACACCTCATCCAGCCCCAACCACTGGCTGGGCGTGAGCACGCCGCCGGGCAAACGCAGGCGCAACATAAATTGGTAACGCGGCTCGAGTTTTTGCAGGCGGCGCTCATCCCGTAAATCGCGATCGTCCTGCTGATAAATGCCGTGGAACTTACTCAGGTAAGTGTCTCGCTCGGCCAGTGCACCGGTGGCATGATCCACCAGCGACTCGCGCAGCGTACCGCGTAAATAATCGCTTTCGAGTTTGATGGATTCCGGTAGCGGTAATGTGTCCTTGTCGCTCATTAGTAGATGTCTCTTTGATAGCGTTTTTGTTGACTCAGCTCGCGTAAAAATTGCGTCGCGCTGTCGCGGCTGTGCTGACCGTGGCGGACAATAATGTCCAGTAGCGCCTCGTTAACATCGGGCGCCATGGCATTGGCATCGCCACAAACGTAAACAGTGGCGCCGTCGTTAAGCCATTGCCACAGCTCGGCGCCGCGCTCGCGCAAGCGCTGCTGAACGTAGATCTTTTCGCGGCTGTCGCGCGAGAAAGCCACATCAAGTCGGTTTAACAAACCGTCTTTGCGCCACTGCAGCCATTCACGCTGGTAGAGAAAATCGGTGCGAAAGTTTCGGTCGCCAAAAAACAACCAGTTTTTACCTGTGTGCTCGAGCGCTTCACGCTCTTGTAAAAAAGCTCGGAACGGCGCAATACCCGTACCTGGGCCAATCATAATAATGGGCGTTTGCGGATCTTCTGGTAAATAAAAACCTTTGTTGTGATCGATAAACACCGGCGCGTTATCGTCCAGTCCAAATCGGTCGGCCAACCACGTTGAACCTACCCCCTCGCGTTTGCGCGCGCCTTGCTCATAACGCACGGCGGCTACGGTAATGTGCACCTCGTCATCCACCGCCGCTTGACTGGATGAAATGGAATACAACCGCGGCGGCAGAATGCGCAACTGATCCACCAGCGCTTGCTCGGTCAGCCCAGCCACTGGGTACTGCTCGATTAAATCCAACACATCGCGCCCGTGCAGCCACTGCATCAGTTGGCTGCGATCATCCACCAGCGCCTGCAGCTCGCTCGAGTTGGCCAGCGCCGCCCATTGTTTAACCGTGGGTGGCGTCAGACGGGTGAGCTCTCGGTGGTGTAGCAGCGCCGCTTGCAAGGTACTGCTACCGTCTTTCAGCAACACACTTTGCAAGCCGTCGAGTTTGCTGGCCTGTAAAATACGGGCAACCAAGCTTGGATCATTTTGCGCGTAAACGCCTAACGAGTCGCCCGGTTTGTAACTTAACCCCGAGCCTTCAAGTGAAAACTCTAGGTGGTACACATCTTTACTGGAACCGCGGCCATTGAGTTTTACCCGCTCTAACACCGGCGCGGCAAAGGGGTGTTTGCGATCGTAGTTTATTGCCGGCGGGGCGGCCGCAACCGCGGGCTGAACATTGCCGGCGGCAACACTTTGCTGTGTGCTTAAAATGTCCAGCAGCTGCTCCATCCATTGCTCACTGGGCTCCTCAAAGTCCACATCGCAATCGACGCGCTCGAGTAATCGTGTCGCGCCAAGCTCTTGCAGCCGGTTGTCAAAGTCGACCCCCGTTTGACAAAAATACTCGTAGCTCGAATCCCCCAACCCGAGCACTGCGTAGCGCAGTTGCTCGAGCTTAGGCGCTTTACGGCCATGCAAAAATTCGAACAGTGTTAAGGCATTGTCCGGCGGCTCGCCCTCACCGTGGGTCGAGGTAATAATGGCCAGCAGGCTTTCTTTTTTAAGCCGTCGCGTGGCGTAGCTGTCCAGATCCAAACACTCTGTGGTCAGTCCGCGCTGCGCCGCACGTTGCGCTAAGCTTTGCGCCAGCGCCTCTGAGTTGCCTGTTTGCGAGCCATACACAATGGTTAGGGTGTCGCTTGCCGTACTGGCCGTGGCAGCGGCTGGGGCAGCACCGGACTGTCCTGCGCGATAACCCGCCAGATAACCCTGCAGCCACTCGAGCTGTTGATCGTTGAGTGTCTGGGCTAGTTCTTCCAGCTGGCGCAATTGACTGTCGTT
>Ga0209075_1000173_pt1 | contig 58244 bp, 59 predicted proteins | sample Stecom2011_FD_187523 | JGI IMG/M metagenome (GOLD analysis project Ga0209075, IMG submission 187523) | Agricultural soil microbial communities from Utah to study Nitrogen management - Steer compost 2011 (SPAdes) (version 2) | ecosystem: Environmental > Terrestrial > Soil > Agricultural land...
CATCATAAAGCGGACCGTTTAATGGACAGTTATTTTTAAACCTAACATAAGTTGTATCTAGGTTTATCTTTCCAACATCTTTTATTTGTTTTACTATGTTACCCATTTTTGTAGTTTTGTTTGCAAGACTTGTATCCTTACAAAACCAATCATAGCATCCAGCTTCAATTTGTGTTTCTACATCCTTAGATGAATACATTTCATTATTAAAGTTTAATATCCAAGATTTCAAATTTGTTTCTTTTGCCATTATCAATAATCCTCTTTTCTGCACAATATTTTGCATGTACATATTTGCTCTAAAGAAGACTAATAGCAAGTTATATTTTTACATATGTGAGGTATTTTAATATTAGAAAAAAAAGGTTTCCCTCTTAAATTAAAACTATATTCTTGTATTTTCTTTAAATATGTTGTCCCTACAAATCGGAACATATCGCTCTATTCATATTGAAGTTTATCTTTTACTAAATGGATAAGTATACCATCAAGATATCTAGTTTTTATTGTTTAACATCATTAGGTAATAACACTACACACTAATCATAATAAAATATTATTCTGAAGAATTATGTACCATTTTACATATAATCTGCAAGGTAAGATTTCAATGTATCAAACGACAAGAAAAGCGCTCATCAGCGCTTATATTCAATATTTATAAAGTTTTGATTATTATTATTCACAAAAAAATCTCATCAAATAATAAAATAAAAGTTATCCATTTAAATTACAGTATGATTCCTTTATAAAACAGCTATAACTATAATTAATAATAGCCAAAAAGAAAATGATCCTACTGATAACCATAATCCTATTTTAGATCGTCCGATGTACATATTTTTTTTATCAGTAATTCCTACTATTCCCGTAATTATACCTACTATAGAACCAATAAAAATGAGTGGATAAAATCCCAAAGACCCAAAAACCACCGAAATTGTTGCTAACCCTTTCCCTCTTGGTTGAATAATCGCTTGAACGTTTTGTTGGTTTACTGCGTGACCACAAGATAAGCAAACTAAAGCCCCTTGATTAATTTCTTTACCGCAATTCGGACAAAAATTCATAAAATATCCTCCTAAATATTTACCTATTAATTAAACTATTGTTTTGATAGCTAATTATAAGAGCCATTAATTTCACTATTAAATAGTAACTAAATTATATCATTTTTATAATGATTTTTCAAACTAAATTTTGAGAATTATCATTTTCATATAGTTTTTTCCATAATTTTAAGCTTTTTTATATTCCATAAAATTTTATAATTACTGCTTGTTAATCCTGAAATTAATGTATCTATAAATTACTATTTCGTAGATCTATCGCTACTATAAAACATTATATCATAATTAATTATAACTACATAATTTCCAAAATATAGTTATATTTTAACAACTCCGGCTTGTGGGTATCTAATGGGGGAAATGAATTTTAAAGCATAAAATCAATTATTTTATACAACTTTTACCAAATTATATTTTTATATTTTGTACTAGAGTAAAATAAAATGCTATCAACGTACATCTAACGTCAATAGCATAGTAATATCTAATCAATGGTGCGCCAAATAGGACTTGAACCCATAACCTCCTGGTTCGAAGCCAGGCACTCTATCCAGTTGAGCTATTGGCGCAAATCTAAAGACTGTAAATTTTCATTACAGTCTTTATTTGTTTTTATTCAAAAGTAATTTTATTTACTGTTTCTCTATCAAGTCTCTTGATCACTTCTACAAGCAACTTAACTGCATTTTCATAGTCATCTTTATGTAAGATTGATGTATGAGAATGAATGTATCTAGTTGCAATACAGAAACTCATTGCAGGAACTCCTTGATGAACTAATGATACTGCACCAGCATCAGTTCCACCGCGTTTCAAGTAATCAAGTTGGAATGGAATGTTGTGTTCTTTTGCAACTTCAAGAACCACTTCTCTTAGGCCAACATGACCAATTAAAGCTCCATCATAAACTAGTATTGCTGGACCTTCCCCCATTTTTACAGACATATCTGTTCCTGGAGTGTCTTTTGCAATCCCAACATCCACTGCAAAACAAATATCAGGATTAATCATTTGACCAGAAGTTTTAGCACCACGTAAGCCAACTTCTTCTTGAACTGTTCCAACACCATATACGATGTTTGGATGTTTTTCTTTCTTTAAGCGTTTTAATACTTCTATCGCTATTGCACAACCAATTCTATTATCCCATGCTTTTCCAAGTAAATAATTTGGGTTTGCAAGCGGAGTGAAAGAAATTGCAGGTGTAATCATATCACCAACTCTAACTCCTAGTTTTTCAACTTCTTCTTTATCTTTTACACCAAGATCTAAGAACATATCATCAATCTTAGCTGGATTTTTTAATTCCTCTGGACTTAGTAAGTGTGGTGGTTTAGAACCAATTACCCCACGATAAACTTTTCCTTCTCTAGTAGTTACGTTAAATTCTTGAGCTAACATAACTTGGCTCCACCAGCCACCAACAGTTTGGAATTTTAAAAATCCTTCATCAGTAATCTTAGTTACTATCATACCGATTTCATCCATATGGCCAGCTACCATAATTTTTGGTCCATTTTCATCACCAACAAGTCTTGCAGCTATTGAACCTAAACCATCAACCATAATATCTTCTTTATCTACTACTTCAAGGAAATGTTTTTCCATATATTTTCTTACTTCTTTTTCATAACCACCAATACCATTTAATTCTGATAGTTCTTTTAAAAATTCTAAATCTTTAGTTAGTTTCATTATTTCTTCCTCCTATACTCTAACTTCGTCTTTTTGTTCTTCTTCTGGGATAATCACATCATCACTTGTTGGTTTAGGATCCTTTAGAGGAATTTTTTCTTCTAATTCCTTTTCTTTTTGTTTTTCAAGAGCTTTCTTTGTTTCATCTTTAGCTAATTGTTCATAACGATAATTTTTATAGTGACCAATTCCACTAATTGAAATAAAGATTGAAGCTAAAATACAAAGTACAAGTACGATCCAAGCCATAACTCTTTCATTTAAGAAGTTATTAAATAAGATACCAGTTCCAAGTGTAAAGATTCCAATATGAACAAAGAATCTTGTATAATCGGTTGATTCCTTGCGGATAACTGTACCAAAGAAGTATAAGAAGCCTCTTAAGTAAAATACCGCTCCAACAACCCATCTTAGTAAGTCTTTGTTATAGTCATCTTTTGCACCTTCTAAAACTAATAACACACCAGCAATAACATTAATAATTACTTCACCAGTAAGAATTAACTTCATCATATTATCTTTAGTAGTTTTTACTAAAGGTATTACTCTATATAAACCAAAAATAATTAGTGCTAGACCAACAATATATAAAAATACTTGTGGGTCAACAACTAAATAAATACCAACTGCAAGCAAAATTGCTACAGCAATAAATTCAAAAACGAATAAGTATTTTTTAAAGAAACTTTTCATAGAGCCTCCTCTTACATTTTTTCTTTAACGCTAACTCCAATTAAATTTAAGCCATCTTTCAATACTACTTGAACTGCTCTCATAATTGTTAATTTTTCATTAACTTCAGCTAAGTTCTCAGTAATTATTTTTTCATCATTATAATAACTATGTAGATTGGATGCTAAATTAAGTAAATATTGGGTAATCTTATGAGGAAGCCTTTTTGTTGCTGCTTCTTCTATTACACTAGGATATTGAGCTAAAGTAAATAACAAACTACTTAATTTACCTAAATCAACATTAGTAAATTCGCTAACTTCTTGATACTCAATTCCCTGTTCTTCTACAACCCTGAACAAAGAAGCTATTCTCGCATAAGCATATTGAACATAATAAACTGGGTTCTCATTACTCTTTTTCACAGCCAGGTCTAAGTCTAAATCCATTGGGCTACTTAAAGCCTTAGAAATATACATAAACCTTAGCGCATCAGTACCAACTTCATCGATTAACTCTCTAAGGGAAATTGCCTTTCCACTACGTTTGCTCATCTTTAATTCTTCGCCATTTTGGATAACCCTAACCATTTGTAAAATTTCTACATCTACCTTATCAGGATCGCCACCAATAAATGCAATTGCTGCTTTTAGGCGTTTAATATAACCATGATGATCTGCACCAAAAACATTGATTAAATAGTCATGCCCTCGAGAAAGTTTATTTCTATGATAAGCAATATCTGGCGTTAAGTAAGTTAGAGTTTTGTCGCTTTTAACTAAAACACGGTCTTTTTCATCACCATATTCAGTAGTCTTTAACCAAATAGCTCCATCCTTTTCATATGTATGACCTTTTTCAATTAAATAGTCTAATGTTTTTTGGACTTCACCGCTATCATATAAAGACTTTTCACTAAACCAAATATCAAACTCAACATTAAACAATTTCAAATCTTCTTTTAAACCAGTTAGTAAGAAATCTACGCCAATTTTTCTAAAATCTTCTTTATATGGATTATTTAAATAAAAGTCGCCTTTATCTGTTTTAATTTTTTTTGCGATTTCGATTATCTCTTCTCCATAATAATAATCTTCACCCATTTGGATTTCTAAGCCAAACAGTTCTTTATATCGTTCATATATTGATTCAATTAAATTATTAATTTGGTTTCCACCATCATTTACATAATGCTCTTTAGTAATTTCAAAGCCTGCTTTTTTCATAATTCGTGCTAATGAATCACCATAAGCAGCACCTCTACCGTGACCAATATGTAAATAACCTGTTGGGTTTGCACTTACAAACTCAAGGTTTACATTTGTACCTTTACCAATTTCTAAATTACCATAATCTTCTTGTAATTTTAAAATTTCAAATACTATATTTGCAATATATTTTCTATCTAAAAAGAAATTAATAAATCCACCACCAGCAACTTCTAAATTTACTAAATGATATGTTTCTTGGTCAATCTTAGAAATAATTTGACTTGCAATCTCGCGTGGATTTTTTCTTAAATGTTTTGCAAGGCGCATTGCTATATTAGTGGAGTAGTCACCAAATTTTTCTTCTTTGGGAATTTCGAAAAATATTTCTACTTCTTCTGTTACTCCTAATTCTTTTACTATTTCTTCTAATCTAATCTTTAATTTAGCTAAAATATTTTCAATCATAAACTCTCCATCCAAACTATTATTCTTAATACTTATTATTGATGTATCTTAAAATATTATAACACAATTAGATAAATAATTAAATATTATTAATTGAATTTTTTTATATACAATTATACCACAAGCAAATTAATTAGTAAATAATTAATCTTTTTCCTCTGATTATGGTATAATAAGTAAGGTGAAATCATGAATAAAGTTCTAGGTTTAATTGTAGAATTAAATCCATTCCATAATGGTCATAAGTATTTTATTGATGAAGCAATAAAGCATGTAAAACCAGAAGTTGTAATTGCCTTAACTTCAGGTAACTATACTATGCGTGGAGAGATCTCTGTTGTTGATAAGTTTACAAAAACAAAACAACTGCTTAATCTAAACGTAGATCTCGTTTTAGAGTTACCATTTTTGAGTGCAATGAATTCAGCTGATTTTTTTGCTTTGAATAGCTTAAATATATTATCAAAATTTAAAATAACTGACCTTGCTTTTGGGGTAGAACTTGCAAATCTAGATAAACTAAATCAAATGAAGGCTATTATCGATAGCGATCTTTTTAATGAAAAGATAAAAGAAAAACTTGCTTTAGGTTTATCATATAGTGCAAGTAGTTATAAGGTAATAAGCGAACTAACTAAAGATAAAGAGTTAATTGAAAATTTTACCTTACCTAACAATACTTTAGGTATTCAATATCTAAGAAGTATAGAAAAGTTGAAAAAAAAGATTAATGTAACATTAATAAAGCGAATTGAAAATAATTATTATGATGAAATTGCTTTAAGTGAAATTGCAAGTGCAACTTCACTTCGCCTACTTTTAGAAAAAAATGAGGATATTGAAAAGTATGTTCCTGATTTTGGTTTTAAGATAAATTATCAAAACCCAAAAGAAATTGAGGAAAAATTACTTTTTTTACTTAGAAGCCAATTTATTAATTTAACTCTATCAGATATTCAAAAAATATTTGGAGTAAACGAAGGTATTGAAAATAGAATAAACAACTTTCTTAATAAGGTAAATTCTTATCAAGAGTTAATTAATAATGTAAAAACAAAAAGATACCCACAAAATAAAATAAAACGCTTATTACTCCATATAATAATGAATACAAGCAATAAGTATCTTGATAAGTCTAATTATTATTTTCGCGTACTTGGTGCAAGTGATAAAGGCTTAAATTACATTAACAAATTACCAAAAACAACAAAAGCAAAAATAATTACTTCATTTAAAAATATGGAAAATAATGATTTAGTTTTACAAGAATTAAAAGCTACAAAATTATACGGATTAATAACAAATCAACCAAATTTATACTTAGAGGAATTTAAAGTACCAATAATAGGAGGAAAGAAATGACAACCAAAGAAATCAAAGAGAAATTAGAGGTCCTTGTCGACCCTGCAACAAATAAAACTCTTGGTGAAACTGCTGCAATTAAACATGTGGGCATCGATCCAGAGAAAAAAATAGTCATCTTAATAATTGCTATTGCGAAAACAGGTGGCGATGAAGAAAAACAATTAAGAAGAGAAATAGCAAAAATCTGTAAGTTAGATCTAGGCTTTAATGGTGTAAAAGTTCAATTTGAAGAAAAAAGAAAAATTGAAAGTATTGCAAATAGAAATATAAAATTCATTATTGTTTCATCAGGTAAAGGTGGCGTTGGTAAATCAACAGTTGCATGTAACTTAGCATATGCTTTAAAGAGAAAAAACCGTAAAGTAGGTTTAATTGATGCTGATATTTACGGATCAAGTGTTCCGCAAATCTTAGAAATGAAACATCAATATCCTTCCGCAAACGCTCAAGGAAAAATTATTCCTTTTGAAGCATTTGGAATTGAAGTTATGTCAACAGCATTTTTCGCTGAACCTGGTAAACCAGTAATTTGGCGTGGTGCAATGCTTAACTCTATGATGAACAACTTCTTCTATGAAGTTAACTGGAGTCCAGATTTAGATTATATGGTAATTGACTCACCACCAGGAACTGGTGATATTGCTTTAGATTTAAGAACTATCGTTCCTGATGCAGAAGTTATTATCGTAACTACACCACACTTAGCAGCAAGTAATGTTGCAACAAAAGCTGGGGTAGCTGCAAGACAACTAAAACATAATATTATTGGGGTTGTAGAAAACATGTCATACTACATTAACCCAGTAAACGGCCAAAAAGACTTCATCTTCGGATCAGGTGGTGGTGATAAGGTTGCTATGGAACTTGATTCTGAAGTGATAGCTCAAATCCCAATCAACCAACCAAAACATCATTTGTCTCTTTATGAGTCCGATGAAGAAGTTGGTAAAATCTATGATGATTTAGCTGCATTATTAATAATTCAAGAATAATTTTAAAAGCATTCAGTTTATATACCTGAATGCTTTTTTATTTTAGTTATTTATTTCATTTTTTTGGATTTTCATTAAATATTCTTTGCCATCATCTGTCTTAACTAACTTTAAAAACTTAAACCCAACTTTCTCATAAACTTTGATAGCAACTATATTATCTGGTTCTGGACCAATAATACAACTTTCTACATCCAATATATTAAATATAATTGTTTTAAGAAATTTACTAATTATATATTTACCTAATCCCTTATGTATATAATTTTCATCACCTATAAATAAATCAAGTCCTGCTGCATTTTCAGTAACACCAATTTGCTTTGCATAAAGTGGATAAGACTTTATATAATAAGTTTGAATATAACCAATCGGGTTATTATCATAAAGTATTATGTAGGCATATGTTGGTTTTTCTTGTTTAATATAGGGAAGGTACTTTGCTTTAACTTCTTCTAATGAAAACTCGCTTTTCCCATACCATTTATTTGCATAACCATTATTTAACCATTTATGCATAAGTGGTAAATCACTTTCTTTTAAAAGCCTAAAACTAATTAATTCAGACTTATCCATAAGAAACCTCTTATTCTAAGTTAAGCTTATTTTTTAAGAAATAATGAGTTATGAAAAATTCGACAGTAACTGCAATTAAATATAAAACAATTGGCGTATATATTAGTGCATAAAACTGAGAAGTAAAACTTTCAATATTTTGAAATGAAATAGAAAAAATAAATACAATAATTATTAATGTAATTAGACCAATAAATTGATAAATAAAATAAATTACTATACCAGTTAATATACTATTACCAATTTTCTTTCTAGACTTACTATATCCTATTGTAAGTGCAGTTATAACTAACATTATAATTGATAAATAATAAAGGCTAAATGCCAGGAATATGAACAAAAATGCAAGTATTGAATGATTTACTGCCTTATGCAAACTATTAATTATATTTTTTACATAACTAGGATTTGTAAGTAGGAAAGATAAAAGTATTACAATCAAAGTTAAAAAGTACAATATTAATGCCGTACTAACTTTTACAAACAATAACTGAGCTTTTGAAACTGGAAGTGTATGTGTCAAGTACGCTTCATCTTTAAGCATTGACTTATGATATCTAATAAGTGGATAGACAATACTATAAATTATTATTCCTACTATACTAATTCCATACCCAATTTTAAGTAAGCCACTAGCAAAGAAAATTGCAACGTTGCTATCTTTAAAAGAATCAAAAATATAGACTAATACAGTTAAGCCAGCAACTATACCAAAAAATAAAATTGACTTTTTAAACAAATCCTTTATTTCATGTTTAAATAATTTTGCTAACATCTAAACACCTCTCTAAATATCCCATCAATAGATTTTCCTTCTTTTTCTCTTAACTCATCAGCATTGCCACTTAATACTATTTCTCCATAGTTTATCATAATTACCTCATCTAAGATCTTTTCTACATCTTGAATTAAATGGGTTGAAATTATAACGGTTGAATCTTCTTTTAATGACTGGATAATTGTTCGCATAATTAAGTCACGTGATGCTGGATCTACACCAGCAATTGGTTCATCAAAAATATAAATATCAGCTCTTCTGCTAACAACTAACGCAAGTTGAATTTTTTCTTTCATCCCTTTAGATAATTCACCTAATATTTTTTCTATAGGAATATGAAATGATTCTATTAGTTTTATTGCATGAAGATCATCGAAATCTTTATAAAAGTCCTTAAAATATTCGATTGCTTCTTTAACTTTCATATTTTGATTAAAATAAGTTCTTTCAGGTAAATATGATATAATCTTTTTCGATTCAATACCCGGCTTTTTACCATTAATCAAAACATCTCCATTTGTTGGTTGAAGTAAGCCATTTATAATTTTTATTAAAGTTGTCTTACCACTTCCATTAGGACCAAGTAGTCCATAAATTTTCCCTTTTTCAAACTCAAAATTTACATTTTTTAAAGCGATAAATCCTGAATAACTTTTAGTCAAGTTACTTATCTTTAAAATACTCATAGTTTTCACCTTCCTCACTTTCTTCTTTTTTTAATTGTAATTTTATACTTGAAACACCTATATACTTCATTTCAGTTAAAAACCATTCGACTCTTTCTTTAATTAATTTCTCTTTTATGCTTTTTATAACTTCCTTATTATCTGTTACAAATTTTCCATTTGTCCTGTTTGTATAAATTAAGCCTAGGTTTTCAACTTCATATAAAGCTTTTTGAATTGTATTATGATTAACACCAGCAATCCCAGCTAGTTCCCTTACTGCTGGTAATTTGTCATTTGGTTTCAATGTTCCATTTACAATATAATAAGATATTTGATTTACGAGTTGTGTATGAATTGGAAAGTTGTTATCAAATTCAAACTTCATTGGTCCTCCTTTCCATAATCCCTTTGTACTAGTATAATAGCACAGTTGTTTTTTTGTGTCAACATTTTTTTATGCAACTTATTACATCTAAAATGCGACTTGTTACAACTAGGTTGATTATCACTTGTTAATTCTATATAATTGCAATATGAAGGATGATTTTATGAAAGTTAAAATTATTTCTAAAAAAGAAAATTACGATAAATATAGGAAAATGTTAGAAAAAGCGGGATTTACAATCGATGAGGATGCAAATTTAGTCTTTAAAGAGGAAGACTATACTCCTATCCATTTTGTAGGTAAAATCAATGATCAATACTCAATTATTCCTTTTGATGAAGTAGTTTATATTGAAAGTTTTGGTAGAGATATATTTTTATATACAGAAACTAACCATTACCAAATCAAAGAAAAACTATACGAAATCGAAGGTAAATATGAAGAGTATGGTTTTATCAGGATTAATAAATCGCAAATTGTAAACAAAAGTTACATTAAAAAAATAAAACCTTTATTTAATTCTAAAATCAAAATTATTTTAAAAACAAATCAAGTTCTAGAAATAAGTAGAACCTATCTAGAACACTTTAGAGAATCTATTGGATTCTAAACTATAAAAATAAGGAGAATGATTATGCGTTTTGTAATAAATTTATTACCAATTTTTGTGATATTAATACCAATATTATTAATAATTGGAGCTATTATTTATGTTATTTTATATAACAAAAATCTAAATAAAGTATTAGAGACCGGAAAACCAAATAGAATGTTGGATAAAAATCAGTACATTAACTTATTTGCGGTGATTGGAACATTTATTCTTGCAATTATCTTAATCTTCCAATCTATCAGGCACACAAAATTTTTTAATGAAATTGAAGCCAAACTTGAACAATTAACTACTGAAATATCTCACCTTAGAAGTAGAGTTGGCTTTTTAGAAAGTGACTTAGATAAATTTATCGAAGATCAAAAAAATATTTATAATACTAATTATGATTATATTAGCTTCGATAAAGATACAAAGGAAGTTAAGGTTAGAATTAGTTTCAATTTAAGAGAAATCTTAAAAGATAGTCAAGTAACAATCAAAGCCATTAATATTAATAATCAAGCTGAATCTTACACTGTAGCAGCAACTGGTACAGGTAGTTATGTTGGTGACTTAAATCTTCCATATAATAATAATTATGAAGTTATTGTAATCGAAGAAAATGATAGTTTAATCAAAACTTATGAAGTATTCAGTATTTATTTAAAAAATCAATCATTAAATCAATATAAAGCAGATTTCCTAATGACAAATCTAAATGATATAATATTCTTAGTATTATATGATGAAAATTCATTTATAGATTTAGAACTTACAAAAGTTGAACTAAAAATAACAAAAGATGAAAAAGTTATTTATAATCAAGATGTTTTAAACATACTTGAAAATAATCCTGAAAATAACCAATATGAACTAAGCATCAATTCATTAGTCACAATTGAAAGTGGTCTATATAAATTTGATGTAACACTTTATAATGAACTTGGAAAGATTGATACATTTTCTAGATATATAGATATCTATGGAAGATAATTAATCTAGAAAGTAAAAAAGCCTCCATTTTGAAAATGGAGGTTTTATTTTTTGGTTTATTATTCGCAACCACAATCTTCATCATGATCGTGATGTTTATGACCACAGTCACAATTATGATCGTGATCATGATCATCACCTTCTTCAAACTGACTTAGAACGTCTTCAATAAGATTCCATTCTTCTTCAGTTTCGATAGGTTGTAATTCACCTTCACCGTCTTCAGTCGGTACAAATGAAGCAGCCATTACTTCGATGTCATCTGAATCGGATTCAGAAATTGGGTAAAATAATACATAGTTTTTCCCAAATTCTTTTGATTCGAATGTAAATAAGATTTCACAAAGAATCTCATTACCTTCTTCATCAATAAATGTTAATTTGTTTTCTCTATCCATAATTATATATCCTTTCTATTTGTTAGAACGAAGATCTAAATAGCTTTGAAGAATGATTGCAGCAGCTAATTTATCTACATTCTTCTTTTGTTTTTTGCGGCTAATGTCAGCTTTGATCATTACTTTTTCGGCTATTCTTGATGTTAAGCGTTCATCAATCATTGTAACTTTCATCGCTAATTTATCTTCTATCATTTTTTTAAATTCTAAACAATAATTTGCTTGAATGCCTATGTCGCCACTCATGTGTTTGGGTAGTCCCAAAACAATTTCCTCAATTGAGTACTCTTTTACAGCATTTTCTACAGCCTCCAAAGCACTCTCTAAATCATTTTCCTTAAATCTAACTGTACCAATAGGATTAGCAATTACACCTAAATAGTCACTAACTGCCATACCTAATGTTTTAGACCCAAGGTCTAAACCCAATACTCTCATATTATACTCTCAATCATTAATTTTGCCTTAGCTAATGCTTCATCAACTTTAGTTGCATCCTTACCACCAGCTTGAGCAAAATCACCTCTGCCGCCGCCATTACCGCCTGTTACCATTGCTGCTTCTTTTACAAGCTTACCTGCATGTAGTGAGTCAATCTTGTTTTTACATACAAACACAATATTTTTATCAGTTACATTTGCAAGTAATACAATGGAATTATCTAACTTATCGCTTAAGCGATCGACTAAATCTTTTAAGATATCTGTTTCTAAATTATTAGTCTTACTTATTAAAACATTATAATTATTAATTGTCAAGTTATTTTCTAAATAATCATCAAGGGAAATTTGTGTTGCTTCTTTTTTCAATTTATTAAACAATTTATCTAATTCTTTTACATTTTCTCTTAACTCATTTAGTTCATTTCTGCGGTTTATAATTGACTCATAACTTAAAGTAAGCTCACTTAATTTAAATTCTTTTGCTTCTAGTTTTAAATTTAATTCAGCTGCTTCTTTTAAAATGTTTGCTTGTTTATTTAGTAAATCATTGATTTCACTGTGGATATTTGTTAAGACTTTTTCTAAATACGGTTTGATATTATTTGCAGTTGAAGCTTCAATTCTAAAAATACCAGAACCTTTACTTTCTAGTGATGTAATTGCAAACTTTTCGATCTCTTTTGTATTTTTTACATGGCAGCCACCACATAACTCTTTTGAGAAATCTGTATCAACTACACGAACAACCTCACCATATTTTTCACCAAAGACAGCTTGAACATTCATTTTTCTTGCTTCTTCAAGTGGATGATAACTAATTTTAACATCAACAGCTTTATTTATTTCAGAATTTACTAATTCTTCAATTTTTAAGATTTCTTCATTTGTTGGTTGACTATAGTTATTAAAGTCAAACCTTAAACCTTCACTACCTACGTAAGAACCGTGTTGTTGCACGTGTGGGCCTAAAACAACTCGTAAAGATTCATTTAATAGATGAGTTACAGTATGATTTTTAATTACTTGATTACGAAAATCTTCATCAATTGCAAGTTCTACTTCGCTTCCAAGTGTAATTGTAAAATTACCTAAATCTACAAGTGATGCGTTTTGTTCATTTGGAAGTTTAATAGTATCAAGAACATTAAACTCATTTCCACTAAACTTAACTACACCTTTATCGCCTACTTGCCCACCACTTTCGCCATAAAAGGGTGTTTTATCAAAGACTAATAATACTTCACCATTAGCTTTTGTAACTAATTCACAATCTTTAAAGATTCCTACTACCTTTGACTTTGTTTTATATTCATCATAACCAACAAAGATAGACGCTTCTTTAAACTTCAACATTGCTTCATTTTGGGTATTCATACCATATTCATCACTTCTTGAAGCACGTGATGTTTCCTTTTGGCGGAGTAATTCTTGATTAAAGCCGTCTAAATCAACGCTAAATCCATTTTCACTAGCCACCTCTATAGTTAACTCAATTGGGAATCCAAACGTATCATAAAGCAAAAATGCTTCTTCGCCTGAAATTACTTTATCTTTACTTGATTTTATATAATCAAGTAATTTCTTTTCACCTAACTCGAGTGTTTGTAAAAACTTGTCTTCTTCTTGTTTAATTAGCTTTTCGATGTTACTTACATTTTTAGATACTTCTGGATAGAAGTCATACATAGTCTTTGCAACAACCTCAACAAGCTTATACATAAAGGCTTCATTCATACCAAGTTTTTTTCCAAATCTTACTGCACGTCTAACTAATCTTCTTAAAACATAACCTCTACCTTCATTTGACAAGACCGCACCATCAGAAATTGCAAAGCTTACACTTCTAATATGATCAGCAATAACTTTAAATGGCATTTGGCCATTATACTCTACATTAGTTAATTCTTCTAATTTTTTAATAATTGGCATGAACAGGTCAGTTTCATAGTTAGTTTCTACTTCTTGTAAAACGCAAGCCATTCTTTCTAAGCCCATTCCAGTATCAATATTTTTACTTGGAAGTTCTTTATACTGGCTACGTGGAACACCACTTTCAGCGTTATACTGACTAAATACTATATTCCAAATTTCTATATAACGATCATTATCAATATCTTCTTTTAATAGTTTAATACCTAGATTATCTGGATCATACTTTGGTCCACGATCATAGAAAATCTCGGTATTCGGTCCACATGGACCTTCACCAATTTCCCAGAAGTTATCTTCTAGAGGAATAATTCTATCTTCAGCAACACCGAGTTCCATCCACTTCTTCTTTGATTCATCATCATCGATGTGGATTGTAAAATAGAGTTTATCTAAATCAAAGCCAAAATATTTAGGTGAAGTTAAGATTTCCATTGCCCATTCTAAGGCTTCATCTCTAAAATAATCACCGATTGAAAAATTACCTAACATTTCAAAAAATGTATGGTGTCTTGCAGTCTTACCTACATTATCAATATCATTTGTTCTAATAGATTTTTGTACATTCACCATTCTTCGATTTTCAGGAATCTCTGTTCCATCAAAATATTTTTTTAATGGTGCAACGCCTGCATTAATCCAAAGTAATGTTGGATCATTTATTGGAATTAATGGTGCAGAATCTATTACTTTATGTCCTTTACTATGAAAAAAATCTAACCAAATTTGTCTAATCTCATTACTACTTAATTTTCTCATATACGATTCTTACTCTCTTTCACTTTCTACATCTATTAATGATGGCATGATAATTGGCGATTTATTAGTCATTTTAAAGACTGATTTATTAATCGCATCGCGTAAATCATTTTTCAAATCATTCCAGTCGATATACTTTTTCTTGAAGTAATCTTCTACAATATCTACTGTAATTTCTTCAATACTTTCGATTACTTCTTTTGCAGTGTCACCTGCCATAAATCCTTTTAAGACTACTTTTGGACCTGCAATTACTTTTTTAAGTCTTGCATCAACTGTTGTAACTACTAAAATTAAACCATCATGGCTTAACATTTCTCTATCTTTTAATACTACTTCGTTAATATCGCCTACGAAGCTACCATCAACAAGTACATCCCCAGATTTTATTTGTTGTTTACCTGGTTGTAATTGTTTATTTTCAAATGTAATTAAATCACCATTATCTAGTAATAAAATTCTTTCACTAGGATAGCCCGCATCTAAAGCAATATTTTTTTGCATTACTTGATGACGATACTCACCAACTACTGGAACGATATACTTAGGTTTAAGCATATTGTACAGTAATTTTAAATCCTCACTATCAGCATGGGAGCTTTGAAGTAAACTTTTTGGAATAATATTTACTTTTGCATTTGCCCTATGAAGTAAGCCGATAACTTTTTGTGCAAGTATCTCAGTACCTGGCATTGGTTGAGAAATAATAATTACTTGATCATCTTCTTTGATCTTAATTAATCTATCGACACCAGTTGTCATCCTTTGCAACGTATAGTAAGGTTCATGACGGTTACCAGTGATGATGATAGCTAAATCGTCATCATCATTTTTAATTTCATCAGTCATATATTTTAAAGTTACTAGTTTATCTTCAGGTATTTTTAAATACCCGTTTTTCATTGCAACATTAATTGTCTTTTGCACTTTAAGACCAATAATTGCAACTCTACGTCCATTTGCAATACAAATGTTAATAATCTTTTGAATCCTTTGAAGTTCATTGGAAAACATTGAAAAGATAACACGTTTTGATTTTTGTAAAAGCTCACCAACGTGATGTAACATTTGATAATCATCGGATGCTCTACCAATATTACCTGCACCTAAACTTTCAGAAAATAGTGCAAGCACTCCATTTTTCGCAACATCAACAAGTCTTCCAAAAGATACTTGGTATCTTGGATCTGTATTACTTGCGAAGTTAAAATCTGGAGCATAAACTAAAGCCCCATCACTTGTTTTCAGCGCAATTCCACAACTCTCCGGAACGGAGTGACTTGTAGAGTAGAAATTAACTGTAACATTTCCGAAATTATAATCTTTATTAATATTAATTCGATATAATTTATAATCTTCTATATTCATTCCTGCTTCAGCTAATTCAAGTTCAACTAAAGACAGTGTAAAGTTAGTACCATAAACACCCACATTAATGTGTTTTAATATCTCTGGCACCGCTCCTACATGATCTGCGTGGCCATGAGATAGAAAAATCCCTTGTATTCTATCTTTGTTTTCCAAAAGATAAGTAATATCAGGGATAACAATATCAATACCGTATAAATCAAAACTAGGATGTTTTGTACCTGCATCAAGAATAAAGATCTTGTTATCAATATCAAACACATATAAATTTTTTCCGTTTTCGCCCAAGCCACCAAGAGCACAAAATTTAATCTTTGCCATATCTAATCACCTTGTATTATTATACCAATTTTTCCAAACAATTACAATAAAAACTAATTATGCACTATTAAAAAAACCATCTAAAATTTTTTAAATGGTTTTTTAAAAAACACTATCTATTAACAAAACTATGACAAAAAGTTTCGTGTTTTTCGCGTGCCCTTGTGCCATCTATCTTTATTTCTTTTGCATAACACAAATAATTTCTGTTATAAATGCAAGTTTTAGCTTCACAATTCACACTAACATTTTCACTAATGATATCATCAATCGTTCCAATTTCAAGATTGTAATTATCACTAGCTTCTCTATTTCTAAGTTGAAACGATACACAACTAGTATCTAGTTCTCTTAAGGCATCAGATCCACTTACTTTAATCACACTCTTTGAACATTTCTCATCATAAAAGTAAACGCAACCTGTAACACCACACTTTAGTATTGGCATAATTATCCCCCTAATCATTTTTATAGTTTTTATCTTTATAAGGATATCTTATAATAATCTTTAAAAGTCGTTTTAAATTAAATGGATAAATTGGATATAAATATGGTTTTCCAAAACTCTTAATTTTTGCAAGATAAATTAACCATAAAAAAATAGCACCAATAAATCCATAAATATTAAATAGTAATATCGCAACAATAAACAATATTTTAGTAATTTTATTTGCAAGTCCAAGCTCATAACTTGGAGTTGCATATGTTCCTATTGCACTTAAAGCAACAAGTAATACTGTTTGCGATGTAAAAACACCTATACTAATTGCCATCTCACCAATTAAAATCCCAGCAATTAATCCCATTGCAGTAGATAAACTAGATGGGGTATGGATAGAAGCCATCCGTAAAAACTCAACTCCAATTTCTGCTGCGATGACTTGTAAAAAGATGCCCAGTTTTACATCACCAGTTGGAGTTAAGATTTCTAAGACTCCCGTTAATAAATTTTTTTGAACTAACACTAACCAAACAGGCGTTAAAAAAAGAGAAACAAATATCCCAAAAAACCTAATTAGTCTTAGGTATGTTCCTGAAATAGGTGATTGGCGATATTCTTCAGTATGTTGCATATGATCAAATAAAGTACAAGGAGCGAGGATAACTGAAGGTGAAGTGTCTACAAAGATTGCAAACATCCCTTGATATAAATGCACTGCAACCGTATCAGCTCTTTCCGTATATCTTACCAAAGGATATGCATTAAATTTCTTTTGTTTTATAATCATTTCTTCCAATGCCTTATCTGTCATTATTAGATGCGAAGTCTCAACTTGCTTTAAGCGATCCCTAACATCTTCTAATAATTTTTCATCGCATATACCTTTTATGTAAGTGAGACAAACATAGTTTGGGCTATCCTCGCCAATAAAAAATATTTCATTTCTAAGTCTTGTATCTTTTATTCTTCTTCTAACTAATTGGACATTTATATGAAAGTTTTCATTAAACCCATCATGCGAACCTCTAATTACTTTTTCCATATCAGGTTCACTAATAGAACGGTTTGGATAATTTCTAACATCAATTGATAAATAAACAGGATTATCCTCAATAATTATTACAACCATTCCATTAAGTATATTAGTAATTATATCTTTAAATTCTCTTATTTCTGTACAATTATGATGGGCAAGGTTTGCTTTGATTAAATCATCAACTACACTTTTAGTTCTTGGAATTTTTAATATCCCTTTTACAATCTCAATAACTTGTAAACTATCAACTAAACCAGTTAAAAAATACAAATTAACTTGTTTATCTAAAACCTTAATTTCTCTAAGTCCAACATCATAAGACTCTCCATAACCAATCTTTGTTTGGATTTCTTGATTTAATGTTTTAAAATCCATATTATCCTTTCGGTTTACAAATTAAAGCTGTAAAGAAAGCAAAGATTATTGCACTTGCAATCCCTGCTGCAGTTAAATCAAATACCCCAACAAATAAACCTAAAATGCCAATTTCATTTGCTTTATCTAATGCAGAATGAAGTAAGGCATGGCCAAATGAAGAAATTGGGATACTTGCACCTGCACCAGCAAAATCAATTAATTTATCATAAATATTAAATAAATCAAGCCCCGCACCCAAGAAAACAAAGATTGATGTAACATAGACTGGTGGTAATTTAAACTTGTCCATTATTAATTGGCCAATAACGCAAATTAAGCCACCAACAACAAAAGCATATACAAAAATCATTTAATCACCAACTCTTTCAAAACTAACTGCATAGGCAATTCCTGGAATTGTTTCCTTTTGAGCAAGTATCACCGGATTATGGAGCGCACCTGTTGCAACAACTAAAATCCGTTTATATGATTTTGCTTTTAATCTCTCAAATAAATAACTATAAGTTACTGTTGCACAACAAGCACAGCCACTTCCGCCTGCAAGCACATCTTGATTTTCTCTATCATAAATAATTAATCCACAATCATTATAATTATGAGTCATATCGATATTATCTTCTTGAAACATATTAATTAACATTTCTTTTCCATAATAAGATAAATCCCCAGTAACTATTAAATCGTAATCACTAGGCTGTAAATTAAAATCAAGAAAATGTTGTTTTATGGTACTATATGCAGCTGGAACCATTGCTCTACCTAAATCAAATGGATCTGAAAATTTTGCATCTACTACTTTCCCAAGTGTTGCTTTAGTTACTTTAATATTTGTTTTGTTTGTTGTTAAAAGAGCTACTCCAGCTCCAGTAACCGTTGAAGTTACACTAATAGGTTTTTGACCACCATATTCAGTTGGATAACGATATTGCTTTTCGCTTGTTGCATTATGTGAAGATGTTCCAACTAAAACATTTTTCCCAAAACCAGCTTCTAAAAACATCCCACCAACTATAATACCTTCCATTGATGTACTACATGCACCAAAGATCCCAACAAACGGGACATCATAATCTCTTAAGGTATAATTTGCACATGTAATTTGGTTATTTAAATCTCCGCCAAAATATGCATCGATATCATTAATTCCTAAATTATTTTTATTAAGACAATATCTTATACTATCTTTTAATAATTGGATTTCTGCTTTATCCCATGTCTTCTGGCCACAATATAAATCATCATATGCAAAATCAAAATAATCATTAATTGGACCTGTATGTTCTTTTGGACCTACTGTTACTCCGGTATCTCCAGCATAAACTTTAGAGAATGTATAACTTTGTTTTCCTACTTTTTTCATCTTTATATCCCCAACAAATAACGAATTGTACCAAAAATGAAGGCACTAATTATCCCAACTACTATTACACTACCTGCAAGCTTAAACATATTTGTAAAAACACCTAGAACCATTCCTTCACTTTTTGATTCTAAAGCTGCGCTAGTCATTGAGTTTGCAAAACCAGTAATTGGAACAATTGAACCCGCACCAGCAAATTGACCAATTCTATCATAGATTCCAAGTCCTGTTAATAAGGCTCCTAAAAATACCATTATTGTAACAGCAAGTGTATTTGCATAATCCTCTTCTAAACTAAACCCATCTTTAAAGATTGACATTAGGATTTGTGCAAACAAACAAATAGATCCACCAACGAAAAATGCCCGAATACAATTTTTCAAAATCGGTCGCTTTGGTTCACTTTTTTTCTTTGCTTTATCTACAATAACTTTATTCATTTTTTTCACTTCCTTATTTTTTATTATTGGATAAAATTATAAAAATATGCAAACACAATGAAAAAACAGCCCATTTTCGGACTGTTTTATAGCAATTTATGCAAATAATCGCTTCTATAATAAGATTATCTTTTTTTTAGTTTAATTACATACATAATGAAATTATAGAAAGCCTCAACTTACCTTTTTCGCTGTCTAAATAGCAAAATTGCTTGAATAATCACTGTTGGCATACTTGCATAAACATACATTAAAATTATTTGTTTCTTTGTAAGCATATTTGTTTGGAAAATATTTTGAAAAAACGGAACAAACAAAACTAAGTTAATTAATATCATTCCGATTAGTATTGAATAAATCATTGCCTTGTTTTTTACTTTATTTTTAAAGATTGATTTTGTTCCTCTACAATTTATACTATGAATCAATCTTGCAATACAAAGTGTTCCAAAAGTTAGGGTCCTTGCAACATATGCATTTTCTTTTAGACCTAAGTAATAGGATAGGATTGTAAAAACAGCGATCAATATGCCTTCAAATAAAATTATTTTAATAACCCGTTTTGAAAGTAGTGACTCATTTAATTTTCTTGGCTTTTTACTCAATACATCTTCATCTAATTCTTCCATCCCAATTGCAATTGCAGGTAGGCTATCTGTAAGCAAGTTAATAAATAACAAGTGCACCGGTGCAAAAGGTATTGGTAACGCAAGTAAACTAGTAAAGATTACAAGTAAAATACCTGCAGCATTGCCACTTAATAAGAAAGTAATAGCATTTTGAATGTTGTTATAAACTTTCCTGCCATTTTTTACAGCTTTTATAATCGTATAATAATTATCATCTGTAAGAATAATTGATGCAGCATCTTTAGAAACTTCAGTTCCACTTCTTCCCATCGAAATTCCAATATTTGCTTCTCTAATCGCTGGGGCATCATTAATTCCATCACCAACAAATGCAACTACCCCATCCTTCTTTTGCCACGCTTTTACAATCCTCAACTTGTGTTCTGGTGATACTCTTGCAAAGATTGAGATTTTCTCAATATTTTGAACTAACTCTTCATTACTAACTTTATCAAGGTCTACACCTGTATAACATAAGTTTCCATCTTCAAAAATACCTACTTCTCTTCCAATTGCAATTGCAGTATTTTTATGGTCACCTGTAATCATTATTGGTTTAATTCCAGCTTTTTTTGCTTCGTTAATTGCACTTTTAGCTTCTATTCTTGGTGGATCATATAAAGCTAAGAACCCTACAAAGACTAAACTTTGTTCATCTTGATATGTTATTTGCTTTTCAACACTTACATCTTTTTTATATTCTTTAAAAGCTATAGCAATTGTTCTAAAACCATGGTTTGCTAAGTTTTTTGTATTTACCTTAATATCATAGTTATCACCTGAGGTTATTCTTCTAATTTTATCGTTAACATAAATATAAGAACATTTACTTAATACTACATCAGGTGCTCCTTTTGTAAATAAGTAATATTTACCGTTAACCTTGTTTAAAGTACTCATTATTTTTCTAGTAGAATCAAAAGGAACTTCACTTAGTCTTGGTTTCTTTTCTGCTTCACGGTAAATACTAATTCCTTTTTGTTTACAAAATTCTATCAATGCAAGTTCTGTAGCATTTTTATTTTGATCTTGGGTAAGAATGGAATCATTACATAAATAACATCCCATTAATAAAAATTGGTTTATGCGCCTACTTGCATCAAACTCTTTTACAGATTTTATCTCATTATCACTATAAACATTAAATACTTCCATTTTATTTTGGGTTAAAGTTCCTGTTTTATCACTACATATAACATTAATACAACCTAAGCCTTCTACTGCTTTTAACTCTTTAATTATAGCATTTTCTGCTGCCATCCTTTGAGTTCCAATTGCAAGTACAATTGTAACAATTGAACTTAATGCTTCAGGAATAGCTGCAACTGCTAAAGCAACTGCAAATAATAGTGAATCAAGTAATGTAATATTTCTATATAAACTTAACCCAAAAACAACTATACAGATTACAATTATTAAGATTGCTAATTTCTTTGAGAATTCATCAAGTGATACTTGAAGTGGTGTTTTATGACTTTTAGAAGTATTTAGTAAATCTGCAATTTTACCTAGTTCAGTATTCATTCCTGTTTTCGTAGTTACATAAATTGCTTTACCACCAGAAACTAATGACCCTGAAAAAACCATATTTTTTTGATCAGCAATTAATACATTATCTGAATTAATTACCTCATCATCTTTTTCTACACTTTGACTTTCACCAGTTAGGCTGCTTTCATTAACTTCCAAAGATTTAGAATAAATAATTCTTCCATCACTACTAATAATATCGCCAGCTTTAATAACTACTATATCACCAACTACAATTTCACTTGTAGGTATTATTATCTCACTACCCTCTCTAATTACTCTTGCAACTGGACTTGATAATTGTTTTAAACTCTTTAAACTTTTTTCTGCTTTAAAGTGTTGGTATGTTCCTAAAAATGCATTTAATGTAATTACTGAAAAGATTACAATTGTACTTTCAAGTTCATTTGTAAACAAGGATATTAAAGCAGCTACAATTAAGATTATAACTAAAATATCTTGGAATTGTTCGAGAAAGACACGAGCTTTAGATTTTCTTTCTTTTTCTATTAATTCATTCTTGCCGTATTTTTTTCTATTTTCTTCAACTTGTTTTTTAGTTAAACCATTATACCCTACACTGAAGTGATTTAATACTTCTTGTTTATCACGATTATAAAAACTCTTCACCAAGCCCTCCTTAAAGAAAAAACTTTTAATATTTTTAATACTAAAAGTTTTTTTAGTATGTCCTATCAAAGGACATTACAATATATATTCAAGAAGGATTTGATTTATGCAAATTCTCAAGTTTTACCAAATAATAATTTCCTCATTTCCGAGAGTGCTTTCTTCTCAATTCTAGAGATTGTGCTTTGGTTTTTCCCTAAAATTTTAGCTAGTGCTGCTTGAGAAAAGTTTTGAAAATAGCGTAAATAGATAATTAATTTCAAGTCAGATGAAAGTAAATTATAAGCTTCTAAAATGTCTGACTTTTGATTAGTTTTATCAGGTATTAAAGAAATAATTTGCTTATTATCTGTACCAACTTCATAATCAAGTGATGAAATATTATCTATATATTGGTATGCATCTAGTATGCTTAATCTACTTAAATTATATTTTTTTGCTATTTCATCAATTGATAAATTTTCATTTGTTTTTATGATTTTAATAATTTTATAAATTTTTTTATTTAACTTTATTAACTTATTTTCTCTTAATTCTTTTTTTATTTCTCCGATTATATAATAAGTTGCATAAGTTGAGAACTTTACATTCTCAGTTTCTTGAAAATTTATTGTTGCTTGATGAAGTCCCATTAAACCAGCTTGTCTTAAATCTTCTTTTGGTACATAGCCATAATTTAACTTATTGACTATTTTTTCTACCAAATCTAAATGCTGATAAAATAAATCCATTATCCTAAATTTTTAACACAAATTACTTTAGTGCCTTCACCAAGTTTTGTAACAATTTCTAGTTCGTCAGAAAATATATCCATAATTGTAAAGCCAAGACCTGCACGTTCTTCGTTTTCTTTCGTACTAAAGAGTGGAAGGCGGGCTTGTTCAAGATCTTCAATCCCAACACCAAAATCTTCAATAATTAATTTAAGAACATTGTTTTCAACTTCCATACTTAAGAATACAAACTTGCTTGGATCTTCAAAATACCCATGAATAATCGCATTAGTTACTGCTTCGGATGTTATAGTTTTAATTTCATTAATTAAACTTAGAGTAAGATCCTGTTCTACAAGAAAACTTGCAACAACACCACGTGCAAATGCAACATTTTTTAGTTGTGCACTAAATTTCATTTCCATATAATTTTTCATTAAGCTACCCCCAAATATTCATTTACTTCTTCTTCACTTCTACTAATCACACATATTTTATGTAATCCGGATAAATGAATTAACCGTTTAATATTTTCGTTTAAGGAACATAAAATAACTTTTCCTCGTTCTCTTTTAAGAACATTGTATCTACCTATAATAAACCCAACACCACTACTATCCATAAAATTTAGTTTATTAAAGTTTAAAACTAAATAACGAATACGATACTTATCGATTAACTCTGTAACTCTTACCCTTAAATTATCAACAGTATGTTGATCCAATTCACCATCTAAACGCACATACAAGATATTCTTTTTAATCAACATTTGAACATTTAATAACACTTTTCATACTCCCCCTTACATCTAGAACTTATTTTATCATGAGTATGTAAATAACTCTAGATTATATTACTTTTTAGTTGATTCTAAATAATATTATACAAAAGATATTTGTAAGATAATGTAAGAAAATGCATGAAAAAGAATTAATTAATTACTTTGCTTTGAATATAATTGAATAAAATTTTATAATGTTATTAATAGTAATATTCTAATAATTCGAGGAAATAATTATTAATATCAAAAACTTTCTTCTAAATACTAAATTAAAAAGTTAAAATTCAAACTAAAAAGAGTTAGTTTTTTTTAACCAACTCTTTTTTTAATCTCATCTTGAACGTAATATGGTACGACTACTCCTGCTTTTCCATAATTACTTAACACCATTTCACAATCTATACTCACTACTTCATTATCCACTTCAAACTTATAGCCAAATTTTAAAATATTTAACTTTTTATCCTCAACTTTAAATTTTAAATACAAATCATAATATGGCATATCTTTATATTCAATTAGCTTTTCCAAGTATTTTAGACTTTCATAAATATCTTCAATATATTTATTTATTTTATCTTCTTTTATAACATAATAACCATCATCATTTTTCTTGAAATCTTCTAGTGAAATAGAAAATATTTTATTAAAATCAAGTTTTACTTTTTTAATATCAGTATTATCTAATTTTTCATTTTTCCATAAATAACCACTATTATTAAAATTAAATCCAATAACAAGATAGTTCTCAGCATACCAATCTTCTAAAATATATATATCAATTACTGCATTTTCAATCCTAACCTGACTATATATATTATTATAGTCTACAATCATATCTGTTTTTATGCTATCTTTCAAATCATTTGAATCAAGTTCAATAACCATAGACAGTTCAAAATTATTGAAATTTTCTTCTTTAAAAGCGTCATGTACATCATAATCTGTACATCCAAAAAAAACCAAAGTTAAAGCAAAAATAAATAATAATCCTAATCTTTTTTTCAATTTTCCTCCATTATATTTATATTGAAAGTAAAAGATCCCTTCATAGTTATTACAGCATCATTTAGCGTTTATTTTCTTGAACCTTTAGAAAACTTAATCTATTTAAATTTAACTATTAGTTAATAATTCAGTTAATCATATAAAATTAAAGAAAGTATCTATAGAAAAAATTAAAAGGCTGTAATAAAATACAGCCATTTTCGATTAGTTTTATATTAAAAGTTGTTTAAGTTATTTAGCTTTAATTAAGTCATATGCATTAACAAACAATTCCATATCTTTTGCATTGCATGATTCACAAAGTGGTACTATATATCTATCGCGATTCTTGTTTGGTACTTGAACATAGCTAACTAATGTAGCTTTTCCATCACAACCAAAACGAGCGCACATTTCAAAATTTCTTCCAGATTGAACTTCCCACAAAGATTTCAAAGAAATTTTTGGTTGATAATCTAAGGCTTCACCTCTTATTCTAACTGCAGTATACATATAATCTCCTTTCCTTATTGATTAAGTTTTTAAACAAAATCAACAATGTAAACGTTTTATTCATTTTGTATTTTTATTATATAATATAGAATATTCAATTTCAAATAATATGCTTATGTTTTTTACATAAATTTGAAAAAAGATATGAATAAAAAAATCATATCTTTCGTTTTTAAAAATAAATTGTTTGATTTATCATTCTTACTATATAAACAATTACTATAAATGCTATGTTTAAATATAAGAATGAATAGAAATAAATTGGTTTAATTTTCTTAATTAAATAATCACTATTAACAAATAACAACAAACAAATTAAAACTGAGACACCCGCAGGCTGATAAAATAGATAACCTTTAAAATCCAATAACATGAGTGATATTAACGAACGTGTAGTTCCACATGTCGGACAAGGTATATCAAATATATCCTTAATTGGACAGCTCCATCCTAATAAGTGAAGTATCAAGAAATAAAAGATAAATACTCCAACTACAATAAGATGACGTTTAATAAACTTATTTGTAAAAATTTTTTTCATCTTAGAGAATTTGCATAATTTTGTTTAAGTTTTGTTCTTTAGTTTTGTCTGAAATTAAGAACCAGTCAACGATTGTTAAAACACCACATAATCCAAAAGTTAATAATTTTAAAATACCCATTCCAATATCACCAAGCATGAAACGGTCAATTCCTAAATAACCTAAAAAAATTGAAATTAATAACATTGTAGTAGGTTCTTTAAGATCCAATGATAAAAGTAATGAATATTTACTTTCATCTGCCTGTAATAACCTATCCCTTAACATCATAACTTTGTCGTTAGGGAAGTATTTTCCGTTTGCCATTATATAAGCATCAACTTTTACATCTTCCATTTTTTTTACTCCTCCTTAGTAACTTCTCTTTAATTATACATAACAAAAATTTGAAAGTCAATTAAATTTGAAAAGGCATTTCTCTTTTTTGAAATGCCTTTTATCATTATGATACTAAAAATATTTCTTTAAACACTTCGTAGAGAATATTGAAAAATGAAGCTTTTACAACATCTTCTTCAACAACCAAATCTACCTCTTTTAATAATTTACCATCGTAGAATATTTTGATTGTACCTACTTTTTTGTTGTCATAACCAATATTCTCATAAATAATGTTTATTTCTGTTTTGATTTCTTTTAAGTCAGTTCCTTTTTTTCTTAGGACATTTACATCTTCACTAATTACAATGTTATAACACTTCGGATAGAACCTTACATCTTCATAAGTCTCAATTACATTGTTTTTCTTATAAATTGGGTGAACATCATATGTGGACAATGCATAATTTAACATTTGCATTATTTCAGCATTTCTAACCTTTGGATCTGAATTACCCATCGTAACTGCAATAAATCGTTTATCATCACGCTTAATAGTTGCAGTTAAACAATAACCACTTTCGTTAGTCCAACCAGTTTTAATTCCATCTACACCTTCTACAAACTTAACTAATTTATTTGTATTAACTAACCAGAACCTATTTGGTTGCCCTTCACGTAGATAGTCTTCATAAATCTTAGTATAATCTAAGATTTCCGGATGGTGGTTTACTAAATAAGCTCCCATAATAGCCATATCACGTGCTGTAGATACGTGGCCTGGTTCAGGTAGACCATTACAGTTTTTAAAAACTGTATTTGTTGCACCAATTTGTTTAGCTTTATGGTTCATCATTTTTACAAAATTAGTTTCACTACCACCAATTGCTTCTGCAAAAACTACGGATGAATCATTTGCTGAATTTATTGCAATTGATTTTAGTAAGTCTTCTACTGACATCTTTTCTCCAGGTTCTAAGTAGATGTTAGTTCCACCCATGCTAGATGCATATTCACTCGCAGTTAATTCTTGATCTAGTCTTAAAACATTATTTTTTATTGCTTCAGCAATCAAAATCATTGTCATTATTTTAGTCATACTTGCAGGTGGTCTTACTTCATCTGCATTTTTCTCATAAATAACTTCAAGTGTAGTTGGCTCTATTAGAATCGCAGTTTTTGCATCTTTAACTAATTCTAGTTCTACTTCATCATCAATTACTTCATCAGTGTTTTCATCTTCAAGTATATTATTTGCTTTTAATTTATTATCATATCGTATAAATCCAAACGTAAAACAAATGAATAAAATAACAATGACTATAAAGCTTTTCTTTAAATTTATATCATTTTTCAAACTTTATCACCATTAAATATTATTATTCATTTCGCTAAAAAAGAACAAAAATACTACAATTTAAAATGTCTTGTTGCTTCAACTGCAATCTTCCATCCTCTGTATAAGTTATACCTAACTTCATCATTAATTTTATTTGTGAAGATTTTTTCAATCGAACGCATCTTTTTTATTTCTTCTTTATCTTTCCAAACCCCAACTGCTAAGCCAGCAAGATAGGCAGCACCTAAGGCAGTTGTTTCTAAACATTTCGGACGAATAATTTTTGTATTCAGAATATTTGCTTGAAATTGCATTAAGTAATCATTAATAGAAGCTCCGCCATCAACTGCTAAATGCTTAATTTTTACTTTTGCTTCTTGTTGCATTACTTCCATTACATCTTTACTTTGGTAAGCAATAGCTTCAATTGTTGCAGCAATAATGTTTTCTTTTGATGTTGCACGAGTTAGGCCAAATATAGCACCTCTTGCATCATTATCCCAATATGGTGTACCTAGTCCAACAAAAGCTGGTACAAAGTAAACACCATTACTATTATTGTCTCTAGATAAATAGTTTTCACAATCACTCGATTTTCTAAAAAACCTTAAACCATCTCTTAACCATTGAACTGCACTTCCACTAACAAAGACTGATCCCTCTAAAGCATATTCGACTTTACCATTAATTTGCCATGCGATTGTAGATAGTAGTCCTGTATTTGAATAAACTAATTTATCTTGCGTATTCATTAACATAAAACAGCCTGTACCATAGGTATTTTTAATTTCACCTTCAGTAAAACAACATTGGCCAAATAAAGATGCTTGTTGGTCTCCCACTATACTTGCTAAAGGTATTTCGTAATCTTTATCTATTTCTTCAAACTTTACATAACCATATACTTCACTTGTATTTCTTACTTCTGGAAGAATTGATTTAGGTATTCCTACAATCTCTAATATTTCTTCATCCCATTTGTTTTCTTTGATATTGTATAACATTGTTCTAGAAGCATTGGAAGCATCTGTAATATGAAGCTTACCTTTTGATAAATGCCAAGCTAAGTAAGTATCGATTGTTCCAAAAAGGAGCCTATTTTTATTAGCAAGCTCTCTTGCACCTTTTACATTATCCAATATCCATTTTATTTTACTAAGTGAAAAGTAAGGGTTTATCAATAAACCTGTTTTTTCTTGAAATAATTTTTGATAACCTTGTTTTATTAAATCATCACATATAGCTTGTGATTGGCGACTTTGCCAGACAATAGCATTATAAACTGGTTTACCTGTTTCTTTATCCCACATTATCGTAGTTTCTCTTTGATTAGTAATCCCAATTGCACTAATATCTCTTAAAGATAAACCACTCTTATTTATCACATTTTTTACAACTCCCCAAACAGTTTCCAATATTTCTTCACCATCATGTTCTACCCAACCATTATGAGGATGAATTTGTGTGAACTCCATTTGACTAGTCGCAATTAAATCTGACTTACGGTTGAATATTATTGCTCTAGTACTTGTAGTTCCTTGATCGATTGCTAGCACATATTTTTCCATAATCTCACCTATTCCTTTAATTAATTTTATCACAAACAACTTAAAAAACAAATATGCATTTTGCCCATACATATCTAAAAACAAAGAATAAATTAAATTAGGAGGTAAGGAATGAATTATCAAAGAGTAGACTATCCTAACGGATACAAAAAAATCATTAAACCTTTTGAGCCATGTCCACAAGTACCAAGACCCCCAAAACCAGATATACCACCAATGCCACTACCAACACCTATGCCAATGCCTGAGGAAATTAATAATTTTGAAAAACCATCTATGCCACCTCAACCAACATTAAATTTATTCCCAGTTGATGAAGGTTATATCAATGGTACTATTTTCCGTGGTCTTTATCGTCCATATAAAAATCACACCCCAATTCAACCTGATCTAAGTGATGATCGAGCTAGGATGTTATTTAATGTAAATAAGTACAATTTTGCCATGACAGAATTACAATTTTACTTAAATAATTTCCCAGATGATCAAGAAGCCCTTCGAATATTTAATAATTATCGAAGAGAGTACTTAAAAGCAAGAGATGCTTATGAAAGCAAATATGGCGCACTGTCCATATTCTCAAATCAACTTGAAAGGAGTCCATGGAATTGGGTTGAAACAATGGCTCCATGGAAGAGAGGGGTATAAAGTATGTGGATATATGAAAAAAGATTACAGTTTCCTGTAAACATTAAAAGACCAGATCCAAGAATGGCAAAACTTATAATCACACAATATGGAGGTCCTGACGGCGAATTATCGGCTGCATTACGTTATCTTAACCAAAGATACACAATGCCAGATGAACGTGGTAGAATGTTACTAACGGATATTGGAACCGAAGAAATGGCACATGTAGAGATTGTTTGTGCAATGGTAAGTCAACTAATGGAAGGCGCTAGTCTAGAACAAATTAAGGCAGCTGGAATGGATGGTCATTACGCACAACGCGGTATGGATCTATTCCCAACTGATTCTTTAGGTAATGCCTTTACTGTAAAATATTTTGGAGCAGTAGGTGATCCAATTGCAGATTTAGCTGAAGATATGGCTGCAGAAGAAAAGGCTAGAGCAGTATATGAAAACTTAATCGATCTTGCAAGTGATCCAGATGTTATAGCACCTCTACTTTGGTTACGTGAAAGGGAAATTGTTCATTTCCAAATGTTTAAAGAATTAAGGGACTATTACATTGAAAATCTAAAACTTTAAAAATGATTCCTGGAAAACAGGAATCTTTTTTTTAAAATAAAAACTCCTAAAATAGTTAAACTACTTTAGGAGTGATTATTAATGTATTTCTAAGAAACAAGAATCTCCAATGAACTCTCTTAATAATGAGTTACATGGAACTAAACTATCATCGATGTCTTTGAAATATTTTAAGAATTTCACAAGTCTATTTGCTTGAATGAAGTATTCATTATTGCGATCAATAGCCTCTAAAATTGGTAGTGCATGTTTTTTCATAACACTTAATTCATAAGTTAATTCTGTGTTAAAAATATAGTCAGCTTGTTCTTGGAATGGATAAATCCATCTAAACTCACCTCTACGCACTGATGGCCACATAGCTAGTGTATCAGTAGGTGTAGTTTTTCTAAATTGCCAGTCCCTAACAATTCTTCTTAACATTCTAATATCAGTTGCACTTATTGGATTGTGATTGTCGATATTAATTTGGAATGTTGGACTAATATAGATCTTAAACTTTTGATGCTTTGGAATTGAACTAGTTAATTGCTCATTTAAAGCATGAATACCTTCAATAATAACAATTGTTCCCTTAGGAATTTTTACTTTCTTGCCAGGAACTCTCTTTCCTAATTTAAAATCAAATTTAGGAAGTTGAACTTCTTCTCCTCTTATTAATGCAAGTAAGTCGCGATTAAATAATTCAATATCTAGAGCTTCTACATGTTCTAGGTCTGGTTCACCAAACTCATCTTTTGGAGCTTTATCTCGATCTAAATAATAATCATCCATTGAAATTTTAACTGGTTTAATACCTCTTGTCATTAACTCAATTCTTAAACGATTTGAGAATGTAGTTTTACCACTTGATGATGGTCCTGCAATTGCAATTAGGCGAATATTTTCAATATCATTTTTTATTCTTAAGCCTAGATCAGCAAGCATATTGTTGTGTTTTGTTTCACACATATTTACTAATTCATAACCACCATTTTTCTCAACTTGTTTATTTAAGTTAGCAATAGTATCACAGTTTATTAACTCAGACCATTCTCTAGCTTCTTTTTGCATTCTTCCAAAGCTTGGAGAATCTTCAAACTCTGGTACCTTACCATTTTCTTCAGCACGAGGAAGTTGTAACAAAATGTAAGGATAATATAACTTTAATTTGTAATCTTTTAAGTGACCTGTAGAAGGAACCATATAACCAAACATGTAATTTACATAATCTTCACATATATATGCATTTACATAATCTTCTTGGCGATATTTTAATACCTCAATCTTATCTAGATATCCTTCTTTTTCATAAAGTTTTAGAGCATCTTCCTTAGACATTCTCTTTCTTGTAATTGGTAGATCTTTTGCAACTAAATCATCAATTTCTGCTTTTAATCTTTCAATGAAATCTTCATCAACTACAACATCTCCTCCTGTAATCTCAATCGCAGTTGAACGAGATATGCTTTGAGTAAACTTAACTTTGTATTCTGGATTAATTCTCTTTAATGCCATTATAATTAAGTAACGCATACTCGTCTCATATACTTTTGAGGCATCATAGGAAGTTAAATCTAAAAATTCAACTTCACAATCGTAATTTATATAATAACCTAATTCTCTTAATCGATTATTAACTTTCGCAACATAACACTTTTCTCCAAGTGATTCAGCTAAATCTTTTAGCGTAACTTTGTCATCAAATTTTAAAACTTGATTATTTACTTTAACTGTAAACATATATTCTCCTTTCTATTCTAATATATCTTTCTCTGTTTCTAGTAATGGGAAAATGAAAACTAAAATAATCATAACTAATGGATTATAAAATGTAGTTTCCATTAAACCTTGAATAATTATAGCAATAACTACAATTAAAACATATGAATTATATTTATTCTTTTTTATACAATATCTAACTATTTGATATAAATAATAACCAAATGAAATTAATCCTACCAAGCCCATATTTGCTAAGGTTTCAATTACAAAGTTATCATAAAATCTATTATCTATGGCAATCGATATATAGTAATTTGCACTATTTGCACCTGCTCCTAATAGTGGGTATCTTTGAAAAACTCTAAAGCCAATTCTACTTATTAATTCAATGTCTTCAATTGATAAACCTTTAGAGCTTAAAAAATCAAAAAATTCTTTAATATACCCTGTTGGAATTGCAACAAGTAATATTATTAATAGGGCGATGATTGTTAAATAAATAAGGGTGATGATAAAATTAGTCTTATGTTTTACATCACTCACAATCTTAAGTAATAACGGAAGTCCTAATATAATCATCGCAAGGTATGCCCCTCTTGAAAGCATTAGATGTAAAATTGCTAAGTTAAGACCAACTATTAATAATAGATAATATTTCTTTTGATCAAGTGTATAGTAGTAAAGCAAAATCGGCATTATAAGCAAGTAAAGCGTTGCTACCGTAGTAGTATTAGCCCAACCGAAATGTACATCATTACTACCATAAAAACGAATTATATTTTCTCCTAAACCATACTCAAGATAATAAATTACAACCTCAATAAATACAGCTAAACTTAAATAGACAAACACTTTTGCAAGATAAAACCTTGCAGTTTTTTTATTTTCAATTATATCATCTAAATTAAGTAAATATAAATAGAGGATTGTATAAAAGGACCAAAGACCGATTGCTTTCATTGAATCTGTCAATACAGGTGTATTAACTAAAGAAAAAATCATACTAAATAAAATAAATAACATCCCAAGAAATATACCGTTATTTATTTTAGGTCGCTTACGAATAAAATTAATTATAAATACAATTGATAAAATTGATGCGACAATAAGTAAAGGCAAAAAATAATTATTTATTAAATCATACCTTATCGCTATAATCAATGAAATTGCAATTGGCAGTAGTTTTAACTTAGTAAGTTTAAAAAAGTAAATTAAAAAAATAAATATACTATAAGTTATTACTACTAGCCAAATCAACTTAAACTTCCAGTTAATGATTGCAATAATAAATAAGGTGATTATGTATAAATCACTAGAATAAAATTTATTTAAAAAATTTGCTAGTTTTTTAAAAAGTTCACTTTTACAAATTCTTTCCTTAAATTCTAATAACTTCTCCATGTCAACCCTTCTTTACTTGGATTTAAATTATACCATATTTACCATCTAAACGCAAATTAAAATACCAAAAATATAACAATCTAAATCAAATATTTTTTATTATAAAAATATAATAAAAACATTCAAACATAAAGTTTGAATGCATTTTTTTTATTTTGCTAATTGTTTTTTTGCAGTTTCACATAAGTTTTTGAAGCCAGAAGCATCATTAACTGCGATATCAGCTAACATTTTACGGTTAATTTCAATATTTGCTTGTTTTAAACCGTGCATTAAAGTGCTATATGTTAAGCCGTTTAATCTTGCACCAGCGTTAATTCTTTGAATCCATAGTTTTCTGAAATCACGTTTTCTTCTTCTACGATCGCGATAAGCATATGAAAGTGACTTCATTACTTGTTCATTAGCTGTTTTATATAATGTTCTCTTGGAACCAAAATATCCTTTTGCAAGTTTTAAAATTCTTTTTCGTCTTCTTCTTGAAACGATTCCACCTTTTGTACGTGGCATAATTCTAACCTCCTATTTATAATCTTACTTAATATTTGCAATTTGTTGTTTAATTCTCTTTAAATCTGCAGCTGATACAGTTGTTGCTTTACGTAAATGTCTAATTCTCTTTTGTGTTTTACCTGGAGCTAAGTGGCTAGTTCCTGGTCTTCTACGCATAACTTTTCCAGTTGCAGTAACTTTTATTCTTTTCTTTGTTGCACTATGAGTCTTCATTTTAGGCATATCTAATACACTCCTTCTATTGTTTTTTCGGACTTAAGATCACAGACATATTTCTGCCTTCTTGAGTAATCTTAGTTTCTACATTAGCTATATCAGCTGTTCTTTCAATAATCTTGTCTAACATAGCCTTACTATCAGCTTCATTAACAAGCATTCTAACTCTTCTACCAAAGCGTAATGTAACCTTTAGCTTATCACCAGATTCTAAGAACTTACGTCCTCTACGCAATTTAGTTTCAAAGTCATTGTCACTAATAACAGGTGTTAACCATATTTCTTTGATATTAATTACTTTTTGGTTCTTCTTAGATTCCCTAGCTTTCTTTTGTTGTTCATATCTATATTTACTATAGTCCATGAATCGACAAACTGGAGTTTTTGCATTCGGAGCAACGCAAACCAAATCAAGTTCAGCTTCGTTTGCAAGTCTTCTAGCTTCTTCAATCGGATGAACCCCTAAAGATTCCCCATTTTCATTAATAACAAGTACCTGAGGAGCTTTAATGTTTTCATTAATTAAAGCTTCATTTTTTCTTTCAAAATTTTTGCTAATAAATATTACCTCCTAAAAATTTTATCTATTTCATAGCAAAAAAAATGAGTGCATAATGCACCCACTAATCTCACGAAAAAGTTCTATTTTAAGTGACGTAAACCTACCAACACAGTTATCGGTCAGGTGAGAAGTGGGTACTTCTTCTTTCCACTATGAAATCTTTATATATTATACTACAAAATTGAGAAAATGTCAAACCATTTTACAAATCTTTTTGTAGATAATAATTTATATTAAACACTAATAGTATTATTATTAAAATTACAATATGTATTATACCATAAAAATAAGTTAATTTCTTCTGAAAATGAGGAACAATTAAATTAATAATTTTTATAAACCAGTTTATTTCATCATTTATAATCTCACTAAAATTATATAAACCAAAAGGAATAAGTAATAAATATATACTTTTAAAATATTGAATTAACAAAACACTTAATAATCCATAAAATAAACTTAAGAATAATAAACTAGTATATGAATATAAATATATCCGCATAAAGATAAAGTCTTTATAAAATGTATAACCGAAAACAGCGTATAAAAAGTAGGCATAATAATTTATTAAAAATAATACAAAGATTAGACTAACTAATTTACTAATGATAACTTTTATTCGGGGCACTCCAGAAGCTATTATAATAATTACATATTGTTCTGATTTTTCAAGAAAAGAATAACCAAAGATAAAAATTGCATAAATTACAATAATTATCTTTGTAAGTAAAAAACTATTATAAAAATATAAATAGTTGTTTTCTTTATAACCAAGATTTAGATCTATATTTATAATATTTACTAAATTACTAATTAAGATAAAAAACAATACTATTAAACTAACAATTATAGTTCTCTTTGAAAACAAATAATTTAAATGACATTTAATTAACTCTTTCATATAATTTACCATCTTTAATCTCTAAGATAACATCAATTAAAGAGCTAAATATATTTATCTGATGACTTATTATAATAATTGTTTTCCCTTCATTTTTTAATACTTTTATTTTTTTAGATAATAATTCTTGCATTTTCTTATCCAGTCCATTAAGCGGTTCATCAAAAATATAAACATCTCCTGCTTTTAAAAATGCTTGAATTATTAATACTTTTTGCCTCATACCTTTAGATAACTCACTTAATTTAAGACTACAATCAAGTTCCCAATCATTTGCAAGATCAGTTATTTCATCAGAAATATTATTTAAACCATAAATATTTCCCAAATTTATTAGAAACTCATTAACATTTAAAAAGTCAGGAAAACTTAAATTATCAGGTACATAAGAAATACTTTTAGTTAGCTTTTCAATTTTACCACTAGTTGGACTTATAAAACCCATAATCAGTTTTATTAATGTAGTTTTACCACTTCCATTTTCACCAACTAAAAGATATGTTTTACCTTTTATAAATGAATAACTAATATTATTTATAACTGGATTTCTATAAGACTTTGATAAATTAATTAAATTAATGATTTTCATATTTATAAATTATAAAATTGTTTGAATATTTTATATAGTCATTCGAATCAAAAAAAATAAAATCATCTATACACATATAATACCTTTTATTTCCAATCTCATATTCTATTAGAAACCCTAGTTTATTTACGATAGTTTTTTCTTGATATTTTAATGGTATAAATAAGTTTACTTCATCATTTACTTCTATAGTAACTTCACTATTTAGATGCTTTTCATATAGATTATATTTATAACCAAGAATATCTGAGATATCTTCACCTTGATTGAAGTCATGTAAATAAGTAATTTCATCACTAGAAATATTTATATTTAAATCCAGCGGAATAATATTCTTTATTACTACATTATTTTTCTTATTATTTTTTAAACCTATTAATACTCCTACTAATGTTTTACCTTTAAGATCATTAACCAATCCTTTTAATTTAGATAAAGATAAATCATTTTTATATGAGTTAAAGTAATAATAACTAAACGAACCAATTCCTATTTTGATACTTTCTCCTTTTTTAAAAGAGATTTCTAGATTTGCATCATTGATTTCTATACTAAAATCATTATTAAGTTCTAAATTAGGTTTTAAAATAAAACTGTACTTATAAAACCATTTATTATTGAGATTAATTTTTTCATTTTGAAAAATAATTTTAACTAAATCTAGTTTTACCAGTTCAAGATTATTATTAATACTTATACTTTCAATATTTTTTTCATCTACTACATATGAATTTTCAATATTAATTAATAGTGGTATTTCAAACTGCTCAGACTTATCTAATTGAACCATGTTATATGCTTTCTCAAAAGTAGTAATTTCAATAGTTTTAGGAACATTACTAAGAAATAAGATTACAATTAAGAAAACTATACTTACACTAGTTATTAATACAACTACTTTTTCTCGCACTATGCTATTTCCTCCTCAAATAGTTCATAGTATCTTGTTACGATATCGATATATTCCCATTCACCTTTATTAAAGGTTATTCCTAATATATAATATTTGCTTACACCATTAGTTACAAGACAATCTCCTGTTTCTCTAAAGATCATTCTTGTATTTGGCATTATAGTTACAGAAAAGCTTGTCTCTTCTATCGTTTGATTACTTGTTACATTTTTAATACTACCTTCAATTTTTGCATTAACCTCTGCATCAATTCCTTTAATTTTCTTTTTAAACTTACCACTTAAACTTCCGCCATAAGTAACACTTCTTTCATTTGTATTTGTGTCTTTATATTTATAATCAATTTTTATTGGGTCTCTACTTCTATTACTTTTTGCAAACAATACTTCGCCAACATATGTCGCTTCTTCTTTCATATTAAAGTAATAATGTTTCCAACCCATAAATTTTGGTTTCCTAAGATAATAATATCCTTGATCTATTTCGCTTGTAGACATATTAACTAGAAGTTTACCTTTTTCTTTAAAAGTTATCTCAGAAAAAATTTCATGACCAGTAACGCTATATGCACGAATTTTTAGGGGGAAAACAAATAAAAAAAACAAGCAAATAATAAATAGTCGTTTCATTTTTCTTACCTCCAACTATATATTATTTTACTTGTTATTTATTTTCGTTATTTATTTTGCATGAATTCTTCTATTTCAGCAACTTCTTTAATAATGTCGCTACTTAAATTGATTCTACCATCTTCAGTAATTAATACATCATCTTCGATTCTTACACCAATACCTTCTTCTTCAATATATAATCCTGGTTCAACTGTAATAACCATTCCAGGTTGAATTGGTAGAGCATGGTTTGTTGGGTCATGTGTATCAAGTCCAAGCGAATGCCCAATTGAATGGTAATAGTATTTAATCAATTCTTTTTCATCCTTAATTAAACCAAGGCGAATACAAGCTTCAGTAAGTAGGCTTTTTGCATAATCATTATATTCTTTCCAAGTAACACCTGGTCTTAAGAACTCAATACATTTCTTATTTACATTTAAGACTTCTTCATAAACTTCTTTTTGTCTCTCAGTAAATTTACCATTTGCAGGGTAAGTTCTTGTAATGTCACTTGCATAGAAATTATTTCTTGCACCTAGATCGAATAATACTAAATCATTGTCTCCAATTAAACTATTATTTTTATCGTAGTGAAGAATAGTTGCATTTTTACCACTTGCAGCGATAGTTGTAAATGCAGTGTCAAAGTTACCTGTATATTGTAAATGGAAATCAAAGTATGCTTCTACTTGATATTCATACATACCAGGACGAATACTACGCATTATTTCATTTAAACCACCTTTGGTAGTTCTAATTGCATCTTTAATATACTTAATTTCTTCTTCACTCTTAACCATTCTCATTTCTACAACCATTAGATATGAATTTAAAATCTTAACTTCTGGATATTCTTTTCTAAACTTTTTCGAAAACTCTAAAGCTTGATTAGTATAACCTTTATCGTTTCTGCGATCTAAGTTTAAGTAAAGATTTTGTAAGTTATCGCTTGATAGTCTTGAATTATTATAAAGTGAGAAAAGAAAATTATCGAAAGAACCTAAATAATATACTTCATCAATTCCAGAAATTTCTTTTGCTTCTTCAATTTCTAATTTTTTTCCTACCCATTTTACTAATACTGGATCATTCTTTTCTATAAATAAAACAGAACGTTTGACTCCTTTATCTTTTATTAATGCAAGAATAACATTGTCTTGATTAATTCCTGACAAATAATAAAAGTTTTTTTCAACTTCAAAATCAAAATATTGATCATAACTTTTTTGTACTAATTGATTGGAAAAGAATAAAGATAATGATGAATCCTCAACTTTATCCAAATATTTATTTCGATTATTAATATAGAAATTTTTATTCATTATTTCACCTCATTAATAATATTTTCTAAAACTGTTTTTAATTTATTTAATTTTTCTGTACATTTATCTCTACTATCTGCTTTAACAGAGTAATATATTTTTAATTTTGGCTCTGTTCCACTTGGTCTAATTGCAAACCAACTTTCATCTTCTAAATAATATTTTAAAACATTAGATATCGGTAAGTTAATTTTACCTTTTTCATTATTTACTGCTTGTAATAAATAGTCTTCTTTTCTTATAATCTTTAGATTATCAAAAGTAGTGTTTCTAAAAAAATCCATCAAGTTTTGAATTTTTGTTATTCCTTCAATTCCTGGAAATACATAACTGATAGTTTCTTCTTTATAGTAACCATACTTTTGATAGATTTCTTCTAAAACATCTGTAATAGTCTTTCCTTGTTGTATATAGAAATTAGTAAGTTCAGCTAAGATTACCATACTTTGCAAAGCATCTTTATCGCGAACAAAATCACTAGCAAGATAACCAAGAGATTCTTCATAGCCAAAGAAAAACTTTTTATCAGTATTTTCAATATTTCTAATTTGTTCTGTAATATATCTAAAACCTGTTAAAGTTGAAAACACATCAATTCCTTTAGACATTACGATTTCCTCACCTAATTTTGATGTAACAATCGTATTATACATTATCATATTACTTAAGTCTTTACGATTTTCTACTAAATAGTAAAGCATTAGAGCTCCAATTTGATTTCCATCAATTATTTTATATTCATCGTTATCTTTATATGCGATGCCAATTCGATCAGCATCGGGGTCTGTTGCAAGACACAAATCAGCATCATTTGCTTTTGCATACCTAATCGCATAAGTAAATGCATCCTTATCTTCAGGATTAGGAGATTTTACAGTTGAGAAGTTCGGATCAGCAACACACTGTTCATCAACTAATATTACATCATATCCTAATTCATTTAATAATCTTTTTCCTAGTTTCCAACTAGTTCCATGAAGTGGTGTCAAAACAATTTTGAAGGAAGTTGAATCTAGTTTATTTACACTTAGCTTTTTAGCTTCACTAATATATGCATCATTAACATTATCATCTAAAACTTCAATTAATCCTTCAGCTACTAAGTCTTTATATGGTTTTGGATTCAAGGAAAAAATATCTTCTAACTTACTTGCTTCATCAATTACTTCTTTTGCTAGTTCAGGACTTAACTGACTACCATCATTTGCATAAACTTTATAGCCATTATAGATTGGCGGGTTGTGACTTGCAGTTATTACAATCCCACCGCTTGTTTTTAAATATCTGATTGCAAAAGAAAGTACAGGAGTTGGCGTAATCTCTGGGAAAAAATATACTTTTATTCCCATACTTGCTAGAAGGCTTGCAGAACTTTCAGCAAACAATCTTGAGTTTTTTCTATTATCATATGCAATTACAACTGTTGGATTATTAAAATGATTAAGTAAAAACTTTGCATAACCATAATTGGCTTTATTTAGGGTGTATATATTCATCCGATTTATCCCGACACCCATTATCCCTCTAATTCCACCAGTTCCAAACTCTAAATGTTTATAGAACGCATCATTAATTTCTTCCTCACTTAAACTATTAAGTTCTTCCTTTAGATCTTCGCTTAAGCCTTCATAATTCTTCCACTTTATATACTCTTGCATACTTCCCTCCACACTTTACTCATAATCAGTAAAGATTACATCTATAATTATAATCAAATTAAATTTCGGATTAATTCTTTTTGCTTTTTTATTAATTTTATCAATTAAGTCTTTTTCATGAATTTCAAAATAATCTGGAACCTCGAGATCAAATATTACATTTATATTATTACTACCTTTTACAATTCGAAAATCATGAAAATTCAATACTGGGTCAATCGATTTTACAATCTCTTCAAATTGCTTCTTAATTGTTAGTGTATATTCATCTTTTGTTTCGACAGGATCCATATGAATAACTAAATTAGTTTGGTATTTATCATTAATATAGCGTTCAATGCTATCAATTAAGTTATGACTTTCTAAAACATTATTAGCTGCATCAACTTCTACATGGACTGTAATAAAAGTCTTTCCAGGGCCATAAGTGTGAACAACTAAATCATGATAGCCTAAAACACCTCGAAAACTTAATATATCATAGCAAACTTTTTCAATAAACTTAGCATCTGGTGCTTCTCCGATTAATGGTGAGATTGTCTCTTTTACTAGTTTAACCCCACCAATTAAGATAAAGATTGCAACAACTACAGTCATATAACCGTCAATATTAAGTTCAAAAAAGTTAGTAACTAATAAAGATATTACAACTGCTGTAGTTGTAATAACATCATTTAAGCTGTCTACTGCTGCAGTAAGTAATGCTTTTGAATTAATAAGTTTACCACTTCTTCTGTAATATAAGTATTGCCAGACTTTAAGAAGAATTGAAAAGCCAAGAAAAATTAATAAAAATTTAGATATTAATAAATCTGTTGGTTTGATAATTTTCTCAATTCCAGTTTTAAAAAGCGAAGCTCCGATAAATAAAACTAAAAAAGAAATAATTAATCCAGTTACATATTCAATTCTTTGGTGTCCAAATGGATGGTCCCTATCAGCGGGTTTTGCAGCCATTTTAAAGCCGATAAAAGTTATAATCGATCCTAGCGCATCTGATAAGTTATTAAGTCCATCAGCAATTATAGCCATAGAAAGTGATAAAACACCTGCAATTATCTTAATTATACTTAAGAGTACATTTGTAATTATTCCTACTATACCTGCAAGTTTACCATAATTGTTTCTAACTTTTGGATCATGAATATTTTTATAGTCTTTTATAAATATTTTAGGTAATAATTTTATCATAACATCACTCTTATATAATATGTATTTTACTCCATTTTTAAAATTTATTCAAGTTAAAATAAAAGAACCTCTTTCTAAGAGGCTCTTATAAAAATTTCAGTTTTCTTATTTAGATAAATAATCAACAATATCTTTTACTGTGCGAATGTTTTGTGCTTCTTCATCACTCACTTGCACATCAAACTCATCTTCAATAGCCATAATTAATTCTACTGCATCTAAGCTATCAGCGCCAAGATCTTGAGTAAGATCTGATTCTAATTTTATTTCTTCTTCTTTAATATTTAATTCAGTAGCAATTAACTTTCTAACTTTTTCAAATACCATAATTATTTCCTCCTGATTTTGTATATATTATTATAAATTAGTCTTCGCTTTTTGTCAATTAGAAAAAGGTTTTACTTATCTATAATAACAAATTTAATTGCTTTTGGAACAACACTAATTGTTATTTCATTTGTTTTATTCATTTCACCATCAATTGCATAATTGACTGGTTTAGCTGTTTTGATTGTACAAACACTACCTCGTTTATAGAGAATGTAATCTTTTAATTTTGGTTCATCTAAGTGAGTTCCACGTTTATAAAATTTTATAAATCTCACAAATTTTGATCTACTTACCTTTTTTACAACAACTACATCAAGTAGACCATCATTTACTTTAGCCTTAGGTGTACAATAGAAACCACCGCCATAGCAAATCGCATTTGCAACTGCAGTTAATACTCCATTTCCATCATAGACTAAATTATCATCAACATAAACTTGCATTTCTGTTGTTAACTTATGAAAGAAGCTAACGATAACACCTAAAATGTATGCACCCTTACCAGTAACTAAAGGTAATCTTTTATATTTAATCATCCTTTCAGCAACATTTGCATCAAAACCAAGATTAAATATATTTACTCCGAATCTGCCATTTAGTTTTAGTAAATCAACTTCAACAGTTTTTCCATTAACTAAATTTTCAAGATCTAAATACTCTTCTTTGGTACCAAAGTATTTAATGAAGTCATTACCTGAACCAGATGGATAACAGGCAACACTTACATTGGAAAATCCATAAGCACCATTAATAACTTCATTTAAAGTTCCATCGCCACCGCAACTATAAAATCTAATTTCTTTGTCTTGGTTATTTTCCGAGTACTCTCTTACAAACTTTTTTGCATCTAACGGAGCTTTTGTAACATATATTTCATAGTCATGATCTTTTAGGGTTGTTGTTATTTTTTCAGTAAGTTTTTTTGTAATATCTTTCTTCCCAGCAGTAGGGTTGATTACAAAAACGTGTTTCATATAATATAATTTTCTCCTAATCGATACTCATAATTTTTCGTTTTACAAAAGCATAGAAATCAAGGTTAATGTGTTCTACTAGTAAGATAGGCATATTATTTATATAACCATCTAATAAAACAAGTTGCATTTTAACACATTCTAAGCTAGAGGATAATTTATATAGTTTTAAGATTTCACGAAAGATATCTTCTTCGTCAAACTCAAACTCAAAATTTTTAAAACCTAATCTCGCATTTTCTTCATCATATTTGGTTCTAATTATGATTCCTAAATATTTTAATAACTCTCCCGCAAGGCTAAAAGAATACAGTTCATCTTTTCGAAGATATGCTTTACGAAACTCTAGTGCAGTAAATAGCATCTCTTCTACTAAACTTCCAATTTCTTCTGGACTATAGATTGCAGGCAAAGATTCATAGTTTTCTAAATATTTCTTAGGATCATAAATAACTACTAATTTATCTTCATAAGTTAAGTTTGTTAATGTATGAAAAGATAAATTTACAATTAAGTCAACTTCATATACACAAACTATTTTATTTTTAAAAGATCTACTATGAAGAATGCTTGAATATGATTCTAGGTAGTTTAGGGCTTTTATGCGAAAGCTAGAAAGATTTTCCTCTTCTACAATCGCATATAAATCGATGTTTGAGTATTCATCTTCGCTAGCTCTTGCAAGTGAGCCTTTTAAGTAAACAGTTTCAGCCAAACCATCCTCGATTATTGCTTTTACAATAATTTCAACTGCTTCATATTGGCGCATTTACTTCACCCTACTTATATTAATATTGTTTTTATGCTTTTTCATGTGGAGGAATCATTGATAATTCCACTCTGCCTTTTGCAACATCTACAGAAACAACCCAAACCTTAACAATTTGGCCTACACTTACAACATCAAGTGGATGTTTAATGTATTTTTTGCTCATTCTAGATAAGTGAACTAATCCATCTTCTTTAACACCGCAGTCAACGAAGGCACCAAAGTCAACTACATTACGTACTGTTCCTTGTAATTCCATACCTTCTTTTAAGTCTTCGATTTGTAAAACATCACTACGTAAGATTGGTTTATCAAACTTATCGCGTGGGTCTCTTAAAGGTGCAACAAACGCATCAAGAATATCATTGAATGTATATTCTCCAACGTCTAAACCTTCTCTTAATTTTGCTTTATCTGCTTTTTTAACTGCTTTAACTAATTCATCAGTTCCAATATCATCTTTAGTAAAGCCAAGCTTTTCTAAGATTTTATTTGCGATTTCATAACTTTCAGGGTGAATAGCTGTCATATCAAGTTTTTCAACCCCGTCAGGAATACGTAAGAAACCAATGGATTGTTCAAGAGTTTTTTCACCGATTCCTTTAATTTCTTTAATATCATCACGACTCTTAAACATACCATTTTCATCACGGTGATTTACAATAAGTTTTGCAAATCTTGCGTTTAAGCCAGATACTCTTTGTAATAAAGAAACTGATGCACTATTTATATTTACACCTACACTATTAACTGCATCTTCTACAACGTTATCAAGTGTAGTTGATAATTTGCTTTGACTAACATCATATTGGTATTGACCAACACCAATTGATTTTGGATCAATTTTAACTAATTCTGATAATGGGTCTTGAAGACGACGCGCAATTGATACTGCAGATCTTTCTTCAACCTCATAATCAGGGAATTCTTCTCTTGCAAGATCACTTGCAGAGTAAACACTCGCTCCAGCTTCGTTAACGATAATATAATTAACTTCTTTGTTTTTACCGCTTTCTTTTAATAAATCAGCAATAAAACTTTCTGTTTCACGGCTAGCTGTTCCGTTACCGATTGCGATAACTTCAACTTTATATTTATTTATAAAGTCTAATACTGTTTTAGTTGATTTTACAATTCTTTCTTCAGATACATCTTCACCTTTTGTAATTTGGTGAGGATAAATTACTCCCTTATCAAGAACTTTGCCAGTTTCATCAACTACAGCTAGTTTACAACCTGTACGATAAGCTGGGTCAACTCCAAGCACAACTTTTCCTTTCATTGGTGGAGTTAATAAGTAATTCTTTAAGTTTTCTGCGAATACCTTAATTGCTTGGTCTTCTGCACGTTCTTTTAATTCTGCACGAATTTCTCTTTCAATTGAAGGCTTAATTAAGCGTTTATAAGCATCTTCAATGGCTTTTTCTACATATTGTACAGTTACACTATTTTCATTTGTAATAACATTTCTTCTTAAGAATCTCATTACTCGTTCAAATTCTTCTACGATTGAAACTCTTAATACTTTTTCTGCTTCACCGCGGTTAATTGCAAGAACTCTATGTTCTTTAATTGTACTAATTGGTTCTTGATAATCATAGTACATTTCATAAACGCGTTTTTCATCTAAAGTTTTATCTCTAACTACTGTAGCAATTTCACCTGTACGATGGAATAATGCACGAATCCATTTTCTATATTTAGCTTCATCTGAAACTCTTTCAGCAACAATATCCATTGCGCCTTGTAATGCTTCTTCAACATTTTCAACAACAGTTCCAGCTTTTTTAGCTTCTTCTGTAATTTCTGCTGTTACATATTTAGCTGCTTCAACTTCTACATCACCAGACTCCGGGAAACTTAATAAATAATCTGCAAGTGGCTCCAAGCCTTTTTTAATCGCTTCAGTAGCTCTTGTCTTACGTTTTTCTTTATATGGCCTATAAATATCTTCAATTTCAGATAATTTATTGGCAGCAATAATTTCTTTCTTTAACTCTTCAGTTAATTTCCCCTTTTCTTCAATTAGCCTCATTACTTGTTCTTTTCTTTCAGCTAATTTTTGTCCATAATCCCATTCTTGATAGATCGCTCTGATTTGTTCTTCGTCTAAGCCCCCTGTAGCTTCTTTACGATAACGAGCAATAAATGGTACTGTAGCCCCTTCTTCAATTAACTTTAACACAGCATTAATTTGACTAACTTTTACATTTTGTTCTTCTGAAATTTTCTTCAATAATTGGTCATTAATGTATTGATTTTCCATAATTTATATATATCCTCCAAAAATTTATAACATTATTATTATATCATTAACTAGTTAGAATTTCAAACTTTTTAGCGAACTGATTGCTTTATTAGCGATAATACCTTAAATAGTGTAAATAATGTCGCTCTAGTTCTAATCATATTGCGATTTCCACGAAATTGTTTATGAAAAACATGTAGTTTGTTATTTACGATAATTCCAAAGTATACTAATCCGATTTTGTCTTCTTCACCATCAGGTCCTGCATAGCCCGTAGTTGCAACAACAATATCTGCATTAGTTTCTTCTTTTAGACCTGCTACCATTTCAATTACAACTTCTTGGCTAACAGCACCAAATTTGTTCAGTGTTTTATTACTTACACCTAAATATTTTATTTTAGCTTCATCACTATAAGTAACTAAACTTTCTTTTAAGTGCTTACTTACACCACTAACATTTACTAGATGAGATGCAATCATTCCGCCTGTAATACTTTCTGCAATACTGATAGTTAAATCATACTTTTTAAGATACTTTACTAATACTTCTTCTACTTCTTCATTTTCAGTACTTACAATATAATCAGCCATTAAACTTTCAAACTTTTCTTTTACACTTAAATATTCTTGCTTGTCTTTTTCTTTTGCTTTAAGTAGGAAACGAATTTTACCAACACTTGCATATGGTGATAAACTTACATTTTTAAGTCCTTTCAATAACTCATCTAAATAATCTTCAAAAAATGATTCACCACCACCCATTACTAAGTATTCAGTAATAAGTGTTTTTTCTTCTTGCAACTTTTCTAAGTATTTCATACAAGTATTTTCAAACATTGGATAAAGCTCATATGGAGGTCCAACTAAAATCATATAGTGTTTCCCTAAATGAGGTATAATTACTCCATCAGCAGTTCCAAGTTCATTTTTTACAATCACAGAATTTTTCGGAAAATATGCTTGTTTTAAATTACTTTTTGGTGCATCATTATAAAAATATTTATTAATTCTTTCTAAAACTTCTTCATTTAATACTAATTCTAAACCCAGTGCTGAAGTAATTGCTTCTTTTGTAATATCATCATGGGTGGGTCCGAGTCCACCAGTTGTAATTAATAAGTCATAGTCACTATTTCGAAATTCATTAATCTCACGTTTTATAGCTTCTTCCTCATCACCAATTACAATTATTCTTTCTACTTGGATTGATAATTTATTTAATTGTTCTGCTAAGTAACTACTATTTGTATTTATAGTTATACCTGATAAAACTTCATCACCAATATTTAAGATTACAGCTCTCATATTTTTACCTCTTATACATTAAATCTAAATAAGGCAATATCTCCATCTTGAAATTCGTAATCTTTACCTTCAAGGCGAACCTTTCCAGCAAGTCTAGCATTTTCCTTACCACCATATTTTATAAAATCATCGTAACTTACAACTTCCGCTCTAATAAAGCCTTTTTCAAAATCTGTATGAATAATTCCTGCACATTCAGGAGCTTTCATTCCTTTTTTGAATGTCCAAGCACGAACTTCTTTTTCACCTGCAGTAAAGTATGTTTGTAGTCCTAATAGTTCATAAGTTGCTTTTACTAGTTTGTCCAAACCACTTTCAGTTATTTCTAGTTCACTTAAAAAAAGTTTACGTGTTTCTTCATCTAAATTACTTATCTCTTCTTCTATTTTTGCACTTACAACAATACACTTTGTTTTACTTGCTTCTGCATATTTTTCTACCATTAAAACATATTCATTTTTAGTGTTTACTTCTGTCTCACTAACATTTAATACATAAATCATTGGTTTCATCGTTAGTAAGTTATAAGCTTTTACTACTTCTTTTTCATTTTCGCCTAAATTAGCTGTGCTTGCAAACTTTTCATTTTCAAGTGCATTTAATATTTTTGATAGAGCATTATATTCTAAAACTGCATCTGCTTCTTTAAGTTCTGCACGTTTCTTAACCTTTTGAATTCTTTTATTAATTTGATCTAAATCTGCTAAGATTAATTCCAAGTTAATCGTTTCAATATCCCCAATTGGATCGATTTTCCCATTTACATGCACAATGTCAGGATCTTCAAAGCACCTAATTACATGACATATTGCATCTACTTCTCTTATATGGGATAAGAATTGATTCCCCAAACCTTCCCCTAATGATGCTCCTTTTACTAAACCTGCAATATCAGTAAAAGAAAATGTAGTATAGAGTGTTCTTTGGGGTTTTATAATTTTTGCGATTTCATCTACTCGCTTATCCCTTACTTCTACAATCCCCACATTCGGTTCAATTGTCGCAAAGGGATAATTTGCTGCTAAAACTTTCGCATTTGTTATTGCATTAAAAAGTGTAGATTTCCCCACATTGGGTAAGCCTACAATTCCTGCCGTTAAACTCATATATATTTTACACCTCAATTTTTATTTCTTAAACTATATTATTTTACCATAAATTACGAATTTATTCTACATATTTTTATAGTTTTAGGTAAAAACTACATATAAGGTGATAACAATGAATTATGATGGTGTAAATTTAAACATAAATCAATTATATGAGAGTTTCCTAAAAGCAAAAAAATCAATTGGCATATGTAATGAGGCTGATAAAGCAAAAATCTTAGTTTCTGGTGAAATGGCCTTACAACTAATTAATCATTTTTCTATTATGAAAGTTGATGATAAGATTTGTACAAACTTTTATACAATTCTTTTAAAGAAGAAAAAGTTTATTTCAGAAGTATTAGTTACAAGACTTAGTCTTTATCGTTATTTAGTAATTACTAATGAACCAAAAAAAGTAATGAGACTATTTAAGCGCAAAAAAAGAAAGTATCCTCTTGCTACTATTAGAAACGTAACTAATGAATATGCAATTTTTTCATTCCATGGAGATAATGCAAATAATTTCTTTCGCGATATCGACTATCGCTACATTTACAAAACAAAACAACAAAATTACACTTATTATCAGTTAATATGTCCAAAAAGAGAACAAGCTATAACATATAGACATTTTCTAAAAATGAATTTTATTCCAATTTCCCTTGAACACAAACGACTCTTCTTATATAATAATAATGTCGTCTTAAATATCGATAAAATTCCGAAGCGTTATCGTTTAAGTGTTTGTAGTGAACTTTATCCAAATAATATTTTACGCTATAATGTAAAAGCTATAAAAGTAGTTACATATGAACTTGAAGGAAATCATTTAGTAACAAACAAGCATAAAGTTTATAGCTACTTACGCAAAAAAGCAGGCATAATTCATTGTATATATAAACTACCAAACAAAAACAATCCATATATAATGGCGTTTGTAAAACGGGATAAAGAGAAAAAAGTATCATTAGTAAAAGTCGGAAAACAAGACGCAATAATAAGACCAATCTTAAATTATCAGTGAGGGAAATATGCATATTGATTTAGTAATAATTACAGATGAAAAATTAAATATTAAAATAAATAATCTAAATTATCAAATTTTTGATAGTAGCCATTATTTAGTTGATGATTATACACTAAATACTGGTATAACTTTTGACTATCTTATAACTTCAAGTCTTGATGCTTTAAAACATATAGATTTATTAAAAGATGAAGACTATATCATTTGTAATTATTTCTTCCAAACAAGTAAAGAACATATTTTCTTTATCGGCAAGGAAAATAAAAGTACTAAATCAATTCAAGAACAATTAGATACAGTAATTGACTTTTTTAATAATAATTAAAAATAAATTTTGTTTTAAAAACCCATACATTTTTGTATGGGTTTATTTTCTACTAATTTTAAAATTATTTATGGTAAAAATATTGATGGAGTGATACAATGAAAAAATTATTAAAAATCACAAAATTTTTATTTATTTTTACCTTACTTGTAATGATATTTTTTGTAAGTATTTTTATAATTTACTCAAGAAGATTAGATTATAAAATACCTACAATTTTAAATGTAGAAGTGTATGATAGAAATGGTGAATTATTTCTAACTTTAAATAATGATAATAAACAAAGTTATGTAAAATTAGATGATATTGACCAAAAAATAATTGATGCTTTTATCTCAATTGAAGACAAAAAGTTTTATAATCACTCTGGGATTGATATTGTAAGAATGGGAGGAGCACTACTTTCTAATATTGAAGCTAATGCATTATCTCAAGGAGCATCTACTATCACCCAACAATATGCAAGAAACTTATATTTATCACCAAAGAAAAATGTCCAAAGAAAAATTGAAGAGATAATGATTGCAATCAATCTAGAAACAAAGTATACAAAAGATGAAATATTAGAAGGTTATTTAAACTCTATTTATTTTGATCATGGTATTTATGGAATTGAAGATGCCTGTTTATTTTATTTTAATAAACATGCAAGTGAAGTAAGTTTAGTTGAAGCAGCCGCTTTAGCAAGTATCCCTAAAGCACCTGTGCACTACTCTCCTATTAATAATCCAGAAAACAATTTAAAAAGAAGAAATTTAGTCTTAGATGAAATGTATAAAGATGGTAAAATTACCTTAGAAGAACGAGATGAAGCAAAAAGCGAAAAACTAAAATTATACGGAAAATTAGATAAAACAAACAATCTAAATGCCCCTTATTTTCAAGATATTATTTTAAAAGAGTTAAAAAGATTAGATGTTCTAGAAGAAGCAAAAAGCTTAAAAGTTTATACTACTCTAGATTTAAAACTTAATAAGATTGCACTTGATGCTATTGAAAAATACTACCCAAAAGATTCAGGCTTACAACTTGCTATTTATGCAATGGATCCTAACACCGGTGGAGTCTTAACAAGCATCGGAGGAATTAATTATCAAGAATCAACATTTAATCGTTCCACAGATGCCTTAAGACAACCCGGTTCTGCAATAAAACCTTTTTTATATTATGCAGCATTGGAAAGTGGCTTCACACCAGCTACAACGTTTACTAGTACCAAAACAAATTTCTATGTAAACAACAAAATTTATTCCCCAACAAACTTCTTAGATATTTATCCTGACCGAGAAGTAAGTATGGCTTATGCAATTGCAGTTAGCGATAATATTTATGCGATTAAAACTCATCTATTTTTAGGAACTGATGTATTGGTTAATACATTAAAAGATTATGGTTTTACTACACCAATTAAAGATACAGTATCTTTAGCCCTTGGAACAAGCGAAGTTAAATTAAGTGAACTTGTACAAGGATATTCAAGATTTGCAAGTTTAGGTAAAGAAACAAAAATTAATTATATTGAAAGAATAGAAGATGAAAATAAAAAAATTATTTATTCAAGAAAAAAAGAACCGAAACAAAAATATGATTTAGAAAGCACATATATTTTAAATGAAACAATGACAAATGTATTTGATAACAGACTTTCAATTAACATCTCTACAACAGGTGCTGCAATAGCAAATAGGTTAACAAGAACCTATGCAGCTAAAAGTGGATCTACAAATTCCGATAATTGGATGATTGGCTACAATAAAGATCTTGTACTTGGAATTTGGACTGGTTTCGATGATAACACCTATATAGAGAATAGGGAGGTTGCGTTCATCAAACACATTTGGGCGGAAATAATGGAGCAATATTTCAAAGATAAACCTAACTCCTGGTATGAAATGCCAAGAAATGTAGTACCGATATCACTCAACCCAACAACTGGTATGGTTGCTCACTCCAAAGAGTATAAAAAAGATTTATATTTCAAATCAGATAATCTTCCATGGTATATATTTGAAACTACAAACACAAACAAAAAAGGCACGAAAAGTTAATATTTTCGTGCCTTTATTTTATTTAATTTATTTAATAAATCGCTTTTCTCAGTTTCAAACAAATCAAAATCTAGTTCATCTAATTTAACGAAACCATCTATAATGTATTTTATTTTATATTGTCTCCAAATTTTAAATTCATAATTCAATACATAACTAGGATAGTTCGTAGTTCTATATCCACTTGGTAATTTTTTTTTAATATTACTTGTTATTTTTTCATATTCTATTTTACTAATTTTTGACCAAATATAATTTTTTTTCGCATTATTGTTTTTTGATTTATTTATTTAAGTATTATATTATCTTTATACCAATTTAATGTAAAACTATCCAAAGGTATATGACAATTTTCAAACTTTTCTCTATGTCGCCTCCTAAAATCATCAAAACAATATAAATATTTGAAACTCATATTTATAAGTTTTTGTGCTTTGCCAAATTTTTGATTAAAATAACTCTTGTTAATTCCCTGTTCTTTTAAAATAATCTCAAAAATATTGCTTGTCTCATCGATTAATTTTATAATTTTATCTTTATGTGTGTTGTTTTTATTAAAGTAATTATAAAGTAAATTTAATGTATTAGTTAATAAAAAATCCTTTGCTGTCTGTTTTTTTCATTTGTAATAATAATTTGTGTACTATTATGGCCTGGTATAGTCCTTAATTGTAAGTCATTCCAAGCTTTTTTGATTGCAATTTTAAAAATCATTTCATCATTATTAAAAGCAAAATCTGAATTAGATTTAAAAGATTCCTTTTTAAACTTATCAATATACTGTTTTATTTCTACATCAATATTATTTGTCATAAAATATTACCTCAATTCTTTATTTCTCTGGATAAATTATAACATAATTAATAACCCTAATCAAAAGTATATAAAAAAGGCACGAAAAGTTAATACTTTCGTGCTTTTTATTTTTGCTTTAATTAAAATATTAAAGTTAGAGTTACGTATTCACCATTTCTATATACTATAACTTCTATCTCAACATTTGAGCCAACTATAATTTGATTTAGTTCTGTACGTAACATTGTTACATTTTTAACTTCTATACCATTGAAAGTAATAATTATATCATCTGCTTTAATGCCACCTTGGTGTGCAACACTACCTGGTGATACTTCAACTACATAAAGTCCAGTTTCAATACCTTCAGGAATTGTTACATCAGAATTTGGGTTTAAGATCGCATCACGAACAGCAATTGCAGTTACACCTAATTTAGCTCTTACTGGTCTTTCACCATTTTCTAAATACGGAATTAAGTTTTTTACAACATTACTTGGAACTGAAAAGCCCATGCTTTCAATGTTGTTTGAAACATATTTTAGTGTATTTACACCAATAACTTCACCCTTTAAGTTAAATAGTGGACCACCACTATTACCTGGATTAATTGCAACATCGTGTTGAATATATTCTGCATCCCAATCGTTAATACCATCATCATCAGTATCTGTTGGTAAGTAACGTTTTGGATGAGAAATAATACCGAAGGTTGCTGTTGAAGAAAATTCATAACCATTTGGATTACCAATTGCAACAGCAAATCTACCTGATACTAATTCATCACTATTTGCAAGTGTCAATGGTCTTAAATAACGGTCGTGATCAAAGTAAATTACGCCAATATCTTCTTTATCATCATATTGGATTAATTTTGCATCTACCTCGATATCTTCTTCATGTAAATATACTTTCAATGCATCTGACCCTTCTACTACATGTCTATTTGTAATTACAAAATGTCTATAAAATTCTACATCTTTAAATGTTCTCAGTTCACTTACATCATGTAATATACTTCCATCATTTAAATGGAATTCTACACGGTAAACAAATCCACTACCAATAGATGATCTAGATAAGTCATTATGAAGATTATATTTATAATTACTTACACCTAAGACTGAACCTTTTTTAGTTCTTACCAAGTCAACTAAGTTGTCTTCTAAGTGTTCTGTATTAATTCGATTATCAATTACTTCTATTTCAATAGTAGCTTGTATTTCATCATTGTATTTTGCTTCAATAACTACTACGCCACCGTTAACTCCTACAATATTACCAAAATCATCAATAGTTGCTATTTCTTCATCACTTGAAGTCCACTCTACTTCTGTAATACTACCTCTTGGAGTACTTTCAATATATGCTTGAACAATCTCACCAACTTCAATAACTTCTCTTACAACTATTTCGATTGTTTCTGGTGCTTCGGTTCTATCTAAAATCTCTACACTCTTTACAGCTTGTAGCTCATCACTTACTTTATATATTACTTCTACAACTCCAGCTTGTAATGCAGTTAATCTACCATTTTGGTCAATTGTAGCTAATTCATCATTATCAACTAACCAAGTACCATTTGCTATTGCATTTGCTGGTGTTTTTATAAGTGTATATTTTTCAACTTCTGAAACATACAACATATCAGGACCAGTAATAGAAACTGCTTCAAGTTCAACTGGTTTTTCTTCTACTGTGAGTATAATATATCCTTCTACAGTTTTAGTATTATTTGAAGAAATTTGTTTACTTACTCTTGCAGTAATTTTTACTGTCCCAGGACTAATACCTGTAACTAATCCTTCTTCATCTACTGTAGCTATTTCTTCATTGCTACTTATAAATATTACAGGTTCAGTTACCGTACTAGGTTGAACTGTTGCAACTAATTGTAATGTTTCATCAACATATAATTTGTGAGTTTTATTCTCACTTTCTAATAAAACACTTGTAGGTACATCTCCATTTTTATCAGATGGAGTTAAATTATTAGGGATTGAAAAATCTAGTTTAAAACATCCTGTTAGTGCTATCCCTAAAACAAACACTAATAACAATGTGTATATTCTTTTCATACCATACCCTCTTTTTCTAATTTGTGATTAAGATTTCAATTAACTCCCTTACAATATTACTAGGAATTGAAAATCCCATCCCATCACTAGGAATAAATACACCTTTATCATCTTTATCATCACCAATAATTTTCAGTGTATTAATCCCAATTAATTTCCCTTCCGCATTTAATAATGCTCCCCCACTACTACCTGGGTTAATTGCAACATCATGTTGAATGAATTCATTTGGAGTATCGTCTTCTTTATTATCTTCATCTATTAAGAACCTCTTAGGAGATGAGATGATTCCAAAAGTCGCAGAACCCCAAAATTCATGTCCATAAGGATTACCTATTGCGATAGCAATATTTCCTGGTTCAACTAGATCAGAATCAGCAAATTCAATCGGTTGAATTGGTCTAATATACGCAAATTTAATAATTGCAATATCAACTTTTTTATCAAATTTAACTACTTCTGCATCAAGATACTTATCATCCGGACCAATATACACTTCTATTTTATCACTGTTTTCAATTACATGACGATTTGTTACTGCATAAAATTCATATCTTCTTACATCTTCACGGTCAACAGTTTCCATACAATCATCAATTAGTTGATTATTTAAAAGTACAGCTTTACATTCATAAATAACTCCACTACCCGTTCCTGTTAATCTATAATCAATTAAACCTGAACGTTTGTAATTAGATACACCAATTACAGAATCTCTTGTTTTTGTAACAATCGTAGTAGTTAGTGAGTTAATATCATTTATTGTTATTTCACCATAATTAATTGATCTATTATGTATTTCATTTACCGCAATCTTATCACAAGCAGTTAAGACAAATAATAACAAAATAAGTAAAATTGCTTTAAATTTTCTCATATTCACCTCATACTAGGAAATAAATCATAAGTATTTTTTTCTATTATTTCTTTTACTTCTGATATTTCCATATTTTTTAACTTTGCAATTTCTTCAATTACGAATGTTAAATAGGCTGGTTTATTAAGCTTGCCACGGAATGGATGTGGTGCTAAATAAGGTCCATCTGTTTCTACAACAATATGTTTAATGTCAATTTCTTTTACAACTTCCTTAATTTCTTTACTATTTTTAAAAGTAACAACTCCACCAATGCCTAAGTAATATCCTAGTTTTACGTATTCCCTTGCCATTTCTACACTTTGAGAATAGCAATGAAGTATACCATCAATTTTATGCTCTTTTAATATTGTAAATGTGTCATTACTTGCACTTCTACTATGTACATTAATCGGTAAATTATACTGTCTTGCAATTTCAATTTGCTTTATAAATAATTCTTTTTGTAATTCCATATGAGTTTTATCCCAATAATAATCTAGACCAATTTCACCAATCGCAACGACTTTTGAATCTTTTACTAATTCATGAATCCAGTCGAGATTATTATTTTCTTGTTTACCTACTTCACTAGGATGTAGGCCAACTGTAGCATAAAGATTAGGATATTGATTTGCAAGTTCGATTGCCTTCTTACTTGATTCAAAATCATAACCTATAACAATCATTTTACCTACATCGTTTTTTCTTGCTTCTTCAATTACTTCTTCTAATTGTTCTAAATACCTTTCATCATAAAGATGAATGTGTGTATCAATTATCATCTAATCATCTCCATAATATTTATTATAGCATAAAATGACTGTTTTTTTCCATAAATAGTGTATTTTATGACAACTCTTAATTAATTGTCTTTTAGCACTTTTTGAAATCCAATTCGCTTTTTTTCTAAAACATTAGGTCTTAGTAAATAAATTACTCCGCATCTAACATAGCCAATGCTTTCAAGTAATTTAATCATCCTCGTGTTATTTTCCATTGTATCAACTTTTATATTAAAAACTCCATCTTTTAGAGTTTCAGCTTCTAAATATTCCATTAACTCTTTTGCATACCCCTTACCATAATATTCTTTTTTTACTGCAATACGATGAATTGTGTAATATTTATCATTATTTAACCAATTACCTTCATAAATCTTATTGTATGCAGTTTCTTCTTCTCGGGTTAGGCTTGCCACTGCAGTAACAATTCCATTTACTTCTTTTACATATAATTCATCCCTTTTAATATCATTAGTAATTGATACTTGATTAGGATACCCGTCTGTGTCTAACCACTGGGTTGATCCTACTGATTTAAACAGAGCTTTAGCATCTAAATAGATCTCATTAATTACGCTAACTTCATTTATTGTTGCCTTTCTTATCATCTTCAATACCTCGTAATAATATATTATATCACTATTCTTTTTTAAAATCTAGAAACAGAATTTAGTAGATAGTTTCAACTTGTTGTGGGTAAAGTATAAAAACAAAAAATATGGTTAAAATCACCATATCTGTATTAGTTAATAATATTCATCTTTACAATTAGGTGAGTCTTCGCTATAATTTAAGCGAGAAAACATAAAATAGATAGGAGACCCACCCATGAATATTATACCAAATTCTAATACAGTTTTAAATAGTAATTTTCATAATTTTTCTTTTAGTGATGTTGTTTTCAGATTTAAAGAATATTCTAAAGA
>Ga0209075_1000175_pt1 | contig 58051 bp, 51 predicted proteins | sample Stecom2011_FD_187523 | JGI IMG/M metagenome (GOLD analysis project Ga0209075, IMG submission 187523) | Agricultural soil microbial communities from Utah to study Nitrogen management - Steer compost 2011 (SPAdes) (version 2) | ecosystem: Environmental > Terrestrial > Soil > Agricultural land...
ACTTTTTCGATGGAAAAGTCTCTTAATTTAAAATGTTTTATCGATAATTCTACGACTTCTTCTAAACTTAAATCTAGTTTTTTATTTGCTGGCATCTTTAAGTAATACTTTAAAGAATCTTCTAAGCATTTTTTACTTACTAAACCTACTATTTCTGTACTTAAAATTTCAATTCCAAATCTTTTTCCTTCCATCTTTACAGCTTCTATTGCTTGATACAGGGCGGTTTGTTCAAAGTCGGTTAGATTCATTGTAACTTGGTAGTGACCTCGGTCTTCTAAATATGCTGCTCCAGCTTGGATGTATCTATATCCGCCACCAGAAAATCTAACTCTCCTTGCAATCCCTTGAACTTGACTTCTATTTGTACTATTAACATCAATATTAAAAGCAACTAATGGCTTTCTACAACCTACAGCATATACCCCAGCTGATGGATGGGGACTACTATCGCCAAAATCAGGAAGCCATTTTAAGTCTTTCATTTTTTGAGCTAAGTTTTCAAATTCACCTTCTCTAATACTTACTAAACTTTCAGTATGTGGTCTAGTTGCACTTTTTGCGTATAAAAATACAGGAACGTTTGTTGCGATATTGATCTTTCTTCCTAACTCTTTACTTAATTCAACACATTCTTCTTCGGTAATATTTTGAATCGGTAACACTGGTGTTACATCCACAGCACCCATTCTTGGATGCTCACCTTTATGTTTTCTTAAATCTATTAGTTCCGTTGCTATTTTTGCACTTTCTACCATCTTATCAATAACAGCATTTGCTTCCCCTATTACAGTTACTACGCTTCTATTATAAGATGCATCCATTTCTAATCTTACTAAAAAAATCTCCTCCACATTCTCAAATGGACTAATAATCTTTTTCATCACGGCTTCATTAACGCCTTCAGAATAATTTGGAACAATCTCAATAATCTTTTTCAAAGCAACTCCTCCTTATAACCAATTATATCATAATCAATTTTTATTTTAAACTCAATAATTTGTAAACAGTTATTTCTCTATATGATGTTCCAGATATGTCCTTATATAGCCCACCATACTGTGTAATAATAAAAAAGATTTATGGAGTATTTCCATAAATCTAATTTTTTAGATCTCTATTATTGTACCGCTAACAACTTCACTCAAAGTTGGATGAGCAAAAATAATGTTCTTTGCATCTTTAATACTTACATTTGCACTCATTAATGTAACTGCTTCATGGATTAATTCTGAAGCTGACGGGCCAATTATATGGACCCCTAAAATCTTATCATCACAACTTATAAGTTTTAAAAACCCATCTGTATTACCCATCGAATGAGCTTTGCCGTTAGCCTTAAATAAAAATTTCGTTACTTTATAGTCAAGACCTTTTGCTTCTTCTTCAGTTAAGCCAACTGTTGCAACTTCTGGAAAAGTAAAAATACAACTTGGATTCAAATTAAAATCTATTCGAGTATCTTCACCTAAAATATGACTTAACACTTGATAACCCATATAAGTTGCGCTATGGGCAAGCATTAGTTTACCGGTTACATCACCAATTGCATAGATGTTTGGAATATTGGTTTGAAAGTAATCATTAACATCTATTCCATGTTTTGAATAAATTATTCCTACTTCATCTAAACCTAAATTGTCAACATTTGGACGTCTACCTACTGCAACTAAAACTTTATCAAAATGACTACTTTTTACTTCACCTTTATTTTCAAAGTAAATTTCATTACCTTCAAGGCCAAGAACTTTAGAATTTAAATAAAATTTTATTCCTAAAGTTTTTAAGTAAGTTTGAAGTCTTTTTGTTATTTCTTTATCAACTACAGATAATATTTCACTTTGAGCTTCGATAACTTCTACTTCGCTTCCAAACATGTTAAAAATACTTGCTAGTTCAATACCAATTACTCCACCACCAATGACTACTAATTTTTTTGGAGGAGTATTAATATCAAGAAGTTCTGTAGAAGTAATTACATCTTTACTATTAATACCTTGGATATTTAGTTTTGCAGGGCTTGATCCTGTTGCAATTACAATATTAGTTCCTTTATACACTTCATCATTTACTAAAACTTCAGTATCTGAAATTAGTTTTGCTTCGCCAAACACTAGTTGTACATTTGACTTTTTAAATTGAAAGTTTATACCACTTTCTAAATTACTAACTACTTCAGCTTTTTTCTGTTTAACTTTAGAAAAGTCGAATTTGAAATCACCAATTATTCCAAAATCACTAAAACTTTTTGCTTCTTTTAAAATCTTAGCACTATGAAAATAAGTTTTTGTAGGAATACAACCGTGATGTAAGCAAGTTCCCCCGAGTTTATTTTTTTCAATTAATAAAGTATCTAAACCTTTTTTACCTGCTGCAAGGGCCAGTTCATATCCTCCTGGCCCTGCACCAATAATGATTAAATCTTTAATCATAAAATATCCTTATATTTTACTTTTGGTTGTCTTGCAGCTCTAACTTCATCCAAGCGGCGAACAACCGTAGTATGTGGAGCAGTTTTTAGAAGCTCAGGATTTTCCTCTGCTTCTCTTGCTATTTTTTTCATTACACTTATAAAATCATCCAATGTTTCTTTTGACTCTACTTCAGTAGGTTCAATCATCATTGCTTGATGGAACACTAATGGGAAGTAAATTGTTGGTGGATGATAACCATAATCTAAGAGTCGTTTTGCAACATCTAATGTAGTTGCCTTACCACTTCTTAAGCCATCGAAGACTACTTCATGTTTACATAAACCTTCGATTGGTAATTTATAATCATCTTTTAAAGACTCTTTAATATAGTTTGCATTTAACACAGACAGGTATGCTACATCTTTAACGTTTTCTCTACCTAATGTTAATAAATAAGTATATGCTCTTAGAACCACTAAGAAATTCCCATAAAAACCGCTAATATTGCCGATAGAATCCTTGCTATAGTCTAAGTAATATTCTTTATCGTTCTTCATTACTCTTGGATTAGGAAGCAAATGTGCAAGTTCTTTAGTAACACCTACAGGACCGCTTCCAGGACCTCCACCACCGTGTGGTGTTGAGAAGGTTTTGTGTAGGTTGATATGCATAATATCAAAGCCCATATCACCTGGTCTATATAATCCAAGTAATGCGTTTAAGTTAGCTCCATCATAATATAGCAAACTACCATTATCATGAACCAACTTTGAAATTTCACAAATATCCTTTTCAAATATTCCAAGTGTATTAGGATTTGTAAGCATAATCCCAGCTACTTCATCTGTAAGTAGTGGTTTTAATTTTTCTACATCAACAATACCATCTTTTGTACTGTCAACTTGAACTACTTCCATCCCACAAACACTAACTGTTGCAGGGTTTGTTCCATGAGCAGAATCAGGAACAATTACTTTAGTTCGTTTCAAGTCACCACGATTAATATGGTATTGTTTCATAATCATAATTCCAACCGTTTCTCCATGAGCACCTGCATATGGATTAAATGAAAACTCATATAAGCCAGTAAGTTCTGCTAACATTTTTGATGTTTCATAATAAACTTGTAGTGCTCCTTGAGTAGTAGATGTTGGTTGTAATGGATGAATTCTTGTAAAGTTTGGATTGTTTACTACTTCATCATTAATCTTTGGATTATATTTCATTGTACAAGAACCGAGCGGATAAAAGCCTTTATCAACCCCATAGTTTTTCATGGAGAGATTAGTATAATGACGCACTACGTCTAACTCACTAACTTCAGGCATATCTAGGCTAGCATTTCTTGAAAACTTTTCATCAAGTTTATACTCTTTTACATTATCTTTTGGTAGTTGATAACCTACTCTACCTGGTTTTGATAATTCAAATATTAACTTATCATACATCACTATACACCTCAATCAACTTCACAAACTCATCGATTTCCGCTTTAGTTCTTGCTTCTGTTGCACAAAACATTATATGGCCTTTATATTCAGGACCAAGATTACTTAAATCATAACCAGATAAATACCCATTTGCCATTAAGTAATCATTTAGTTTTTCGATATCTAAATCAGTTTGTAAAACAAACTCTTTAAAGAAGTTATTTTGATTAACATCTTTAAACTTATTTGTATTTATTAAACTTTCTTTTAAGTAATGTGCATTATTGAAGCTGCGTTTTGCAACATCAACTAAACCTCTTTTACCCATTAACGACATATAAATTACTGTATGAAGTGCCATCAAACTTTGGTTTGAACAAATATTCGAATTAGCTTTTTCGCGACGAATATGTTGTTCACGTGCTTGTAAAGTTAATGCAAACCCACGTCTTCCATCAACATCATAAGTCATACCACAAATTCTTCCTGGCATCTTACGGATGAATTTTTCTGTAGTTGCCATATAGCCAACGTATGGACCACCAAAGTTATATGGAATACCTAATGTTTGACCATCACCACAAGCTATATCAGCACCATACTCTCTAGGAGTTTTTAAAACACTTAAAGTGCTTGGATCAACATTCATTATAAATAATGATTTATTAGCTTCAATTAAATCTTTAAAGCCAGTAAATTCTTCAATCGAACCAAAGAAGTTTGGATTTTGTACAATAACACATGCAACTTCATCATTAAGTTTCTTTTCTAAATCAGCTTTTGAAGTTTCAAAGTTTTCACTTTCAATTACCTCAATTTCAATATTACGATATTTTGCATACGTTCTTAAAACTTCAATTGTTCTTGGATTTATTGTACTACTAACTAAAACCTTATTACGCTTAGTTTGGCTAATTGCCATAAACATTGATTCTGCAGTTGCAGTTGCACCATCATAAACAGAAGCATTACTTACATCCATTCCTGTTAACTCACAAATCATACTTTGGAACTCAAAAATATAAGTTAAAGTCCCTTGGGAGATTTCTGGTTGATATGGAGTATAGGATGTTAAAAACTCTTGTCTTGAAGTAAGGGCACCAATAACTGCAGGTGTATAAACATCATAGCTACCAGCACCTAAAAAAGAGATAAACTCTTGATTTTTATTACCTAATTTTCTAATATGTTTTCTAATTTCAATTTCTGACATTGCATTAGGTAAGTTTAAATCTTGAGTTATTTTTAGATGACTTGGGATCTCAGCAAACAAATCATCTAAACTATTAACTCCAATTTTTTCAAGCATTGCTTGAATATCTTGTTCAGTATGTGGAAAATATTTGAACATTAATCTAAGATCTCCTCATATCCTTTTGCGTCTAATAATTTTTCAAGTTCATTTATATCTTTAACTTTAATTTTAATAAACCAGCTTCCATATGGATCAGCATTAACATCTTCTGGATCTTCTAATACTTTTTTATTTACTTCTACAATTTCACCTGATAATGGGCTAATTAAATCAGATGCTGCTTTAACACTTTCAACTGCACCAAATTCTTCCCCTTGTACAACTTCATCGCCAACTTCGCCAACTTCAATATAAACAATTGAACCTAGACTATCTTGTGCATAGTCAGTAATACCAATATAAGCATATTCGCCTTCAACTTTTACCCATTCATGGGAATCCAAATACTTTAAGTTTTCTAAAATTTTACTCATAATTTTTATCTCCTATCTTATATATTTTTTTTCAAGAAAGTTTTTATCTCTTACTTTTGCTAGTACCCTATGTTTCCTAATCTGAATATGTACTTCAGTATCTAGCTTAGCGTAATTTGCATCTATTAATGCAAATGCTAATGTTTTGTTAGTGTTTGGAATCATATAACCAGTTGTTATATAACCAATATTTTTGTTGTTATAGTATACTTCATAACCACTTCTTGCAATCCCTCGTTCCAACAATTCAATTCCTACGATTTTTCTTTCAACACCTTTTTCCTTAACCTCGAGTAAGGCTTCCTTACCAATGAAGTCTTTTGTAAATTTCACTGCGAAACCAAGTTCAGCTTCTAGTGGATTAATGTCTTCACCAATCTCGTTTCCATATAGAGGCATTGCCGCTTCAAACCTAAGTGTGTCTCTTGCTCCTAATCCACAAAGACTAACTTCAGGCCAAGTAACTAATTCTCTAAAAAGCTCTAAAATATTATCATTTGAACTATAAATCTCAAATCCGTCTTCTCCTGTATACCCGCTTCTTGATACCAGGCACTCTTTTCCAAGAACTTCAAACTCGCTAAAGTCAAACAACTTTAATTTACTTAAATCAAAGTTTGTTAACTTTTGTAATACTTCTTCAGAGAGTGGACCTTGAAGAGCAAGTAGGGAAATCTCATCACTTAAATCATTAACCTCTACATCATAGTCCCCCTTATGATATAAAATCCAATCATAGTCTTTGCTTTTATTTCCTGCATTAACTACTAGTAGATATCGTTCATCATTATATTTATAAATCATTAAATCATCTACTATTCCCCCATGTTCGTAAAGTAAAAACGCATAAATCATTTTATTGTTTTTTACCTTACTAACATCATTTGTAACTAAATAATTTACAAATGCTGTGGCATCTTTCCCTATAATCTCAATCTCTCCCATATGACTTACATCAAATAAGCCACTTCTCATGCGTACTGCTTGGTGTTCTAGCGAAATATTAGTATACTCGATCGGCATTAAAAAGCCACCAAATTCGACGATTTTGGCACCATGTTTCAAGTGCTCATCATACAAAACAGTCTTTTTCATGTTCTAAGTAGCATACCTCCAACTTAATGTTTTACATCTATATCATATCATAAAACAAATAAATAAAAAATACCTTTTTTAAACATTTTTAAAACGCTTACATCGCAAATAATAAAAAAAGCCTTATGGCATCCATAAAGCTTCTATTGTTCTTCATATGAGTCTAAATCACTTGGATAAGTAATTGTTTGAGTTGTGGAGCCCTTATATTCTACTACTAAACTTACAGTATTAGAACCTACTTTCTTTTGAATTTCAACTATAGTTACTTTGTCATTATTTAAAGTAATTACAAGTTTAATTTCATCTGCTCCAACAGTATTAAATACTTCACCTTCATATTTACTTAAATTAAGTTTGAATTCAACTGTACCTTCGCCTCTACCAGCGAATTCTAATGCAGCATAAAATGCATCTTCAGTATAAAATTTTGTAGCTTCAGCTAAAAACGCAGCTTGTGAATATTGTGTAGAAATACTTGTAATTTCTTGAGCCGTTAATTCATTTTTAACTTTTGTTTTATTAGCCAAGTTATATGAATATCCGTCTTTAACATAAACATGTCTTTCGCTATCCGGATCATTATCAACAACTAATTTATACATTAATGATTCAATTTCACCATCATTGTTATAGTTATATACTAATTCTGATACCATTGAACCAATTTCATCATTAGTAGTTATTTTAAGTGAACCACTAGTTGATTCTAAATATTCATCTAAAATAGTCATTAATAAATCTTTAGCTTCATCAGTAGTCATATCTTTTTCAGTAACTGTTATTTCAACTTCTTCTTCACCAACATCTTCTACTTTAACAGTTATTGTTGCAGTACCAACACCTACACCTGTAACCATACCAACTTGGTTTACTTTCGCAATTTCTTCATCACTACTTGACCATTCAAAAGTTGCATCTGGTTTATTTGTTTCTGCAAAAATAGTAATTGTTTCACCAACTTTTAAAGTTGTTACTTCAGCTTCAACTGAAAGTGTATATTCTTCTGGCACTACAGGATCATCACAGCCAACAATAACTAATGCAAATGTCAATGCAAGAATAAATAATAATAATTTTTTCATTTTCTTCTCACCTTTTTAAGCCTTTTCCTCTTCTTTAATTATATCAAAAAACTAGAGCGTTTACAAGAAGAAATTCTAGCCAATGTTAAGTAAATTTTTTGCATTTTCAAAAAATACTTCATTAGCTGTTTTTTCTCCATATTTTGACTTTACTAATTCAAAAGCCTCTTTCATTGTATTAGTCCTGTACGAATGAATATCACTCGCTATAAAGGAAACTAATTTTTTCTTAAACAATTTATGTACTCTTTTTTGAACATATTTATGTCTTGAATAAAAACTACTACTATTTACTTGAAATAAAACTCCAGTCTTTTTCAAGTTTTCAATATCCTTAATTGAAAGGTAAGAATATCTTTCAATATGAGCAAAAATAATTTTCAAACCTAAAATTTCACAAGCATAAATAATTTCGTCAAGGTCTTGTGGAGCTTCTTGATATGGAAGTTCTAATAAGACATATTCTGAATCATTTAAAGTTAAGACTTGTTTGTTTTTTAAGTTATGAATTAAATCATCACTTTTATAAACCTCTTGGCCAAGGTAAAGTTTTATTGGTAACTCTGATTCAATTTTAGTTTTAAATTCTAAAAAATCATTTCTTAGCCTTTCGAGTGTATATGGTTCCATGTCTTTACGTAGGGCATGGGGAGTTATGATGGCATATTTAATGCCATTTGCAATTTCTCCTTTAACCATTTCGATTGATGCATCCATACTTGGTGATCCATCATCGATTTCTGGTAATAGATGGGTATGGATATCAACCATATATTTCACCTCTTTTAGTAGTACTCACCGTAACGAGAATAGTTAATATAACGTTTATCTACATTGCTTAAGACAATTCCTGCTACTTTTGCATTTGCTTCTTCAAGTAGTCTTAAAGCTTCTTTTACTTCATTTTTTCTTGCGACTTTTTGATTTAAAACAAACAATGTTGCGTCAACAGAACCACTGATAACTAAACTATCAGTTACTAATAGTACTGGCGGTGAGTCAATAATTATATAATCATATTCTTCTCTTAATTTCATTACTAATTTTTTGAACTTATCACTAGCAAGAATTACATGTGGATAAGGAACTGATTCTCCTGATGTGATTACATCAAATCCATATTCACTTTGTTTTATCAATTCTTTTTCTGTAATTTGATCAGCTAAATAGTTTGTTAGCCCAACATCATTTAAAACTTTAGTAGCTCGATGGATTTTTGGTCTACGTAAGTCACAGTCAATAATTATAACTTTTTCTCCAAGTTCATGATATGCAGCAGCTAAATTTATTGAAGTTGTTGTTTTATACTCACCTGGAAGTGCTGATGAAATTTGAATTACTTTTGGTTCATTATCTACATCAACATATTTTAAGTTGATTGGAATCTTACGAAAACTTTCTGCATATAGCGAGTTTGGTTGTGTTGCAACTAAAACATCATAATGTTTATCATTAGTCTTCTTGAAAATATCATTTAACTTCTTAATTTTACTCACCAAACTTCACTCCTTTACGTGCAGGTATTTCCGCAATTACAGAATATTTAGTAAATTTTTCAACTTCAGATTTTGTCTTAAAATAACTACTGAACTGTTCTTTTAAAATAACAATTACTACTGCAATAATTCCACCTAAAACTACACTTATTGCTAAGTTTAAAACTTTGTTTGGGGAAGATGGCGCTTGATTTGGATTTTCTCTTGGTCTATTAACAACTTCTAATTGTTCAATGAAGTATGCAAGAGATTCTTCTTCGCTATTTATTCTATTTTTAGTTTCTTCTGCAATTGCAATTACGATTCTCGTTGCCATTACAGGATCGACATCTTCATAAGAGATTTTCACAGCTGAAGCTGAGCCAATATCACTAGTCCTAATTCTTCCACGAATTGAATTAACTTTAGCTTCAAGATTATTATAAGGTAGATTTAAATCCTCAATTACCGCTTCAATTATTTCTGGATATTTTGCAATTTCTTTTATGTTTTGTTTTACTTGATTAACTATACTAACATTCACATAGCTAGGATTAGTAATCTCATCGATGTTTTCGATTTTAATATGAATATCTACACTAGAAGTATACATTGGTGTAACAATAAACCATGTATAAATAATTCCTAGTAAAACAACCAAAATACCTATCCCTAGCATTAAAACTAAATTTTGTTTTAAGGAATTAAATAATTCGACTAAGGTAATTCCCTCATCAATATTTTCCTGATTTAAGTTTTTCTCATCCATAAATAAACTCCTTACCTATTAATAAAAAATAATTTACCTTATTATATCACACTCGACAAAAATTAACAACATTTAACAATACTTTTATTTCCATACAATTTCAGAGTTTATTGAGATTTCTTCTTTCGTAATTGGATGTACAAAATTTATATAAGCTGAATGTAAGTACAATCTATCAGCTTTTTCTCCTAAGTAAAGTTCATCCCCAACAATCGGGCTACCTAAATGAGCAAGGTGAACCCTTATTTGATGAGTTCTTCCTGTTACTAATGTTAATTCATATAAGTAGCCATTTTCTAACTCTTTTATAAATTCATATAAAGTTATAGATTCTTTTCCATCGTTATCTACTTTTCGCTTAATCGAAGACGTTAAATCTCTAGCGATTGGTAAGCAAATTTTTCCTACTTCTTGATTTAGTTTTTTACTCACTTTCGCAAAATATTTCTTTAAAATATCTGTTTTTGCGAGTAAACTTTTTACGTAAGCATTCTTTGCAATAATTACTATTCCGCTTGTTGCATAGTCAAGTCTTGTTACTACATGACAATTTGAAGAAGTATTTTTCATCTTAAAATAGTTTAGAACCCTTGCGATCAAGTTATCTTCTAAATGTTTTCTTGATGGTTGAATTGCTAAATTTTCTTCCTTATCAACAATTAAAATATACTCATCCTCATATAAAATTTTAATTTTATTTTCATTTAAAATAATGTTTTCGTTTACTTTTTGAGGTAAAAAAATTACTAATTCATCACCTTTTTTTAGGGTTTCCCAATTTCTTTTTTCAATTCCATTAACGAAAATCATTCCGTATAATTTAATTTTTCTTCCCAATCTTTTGGAAACACCACATTCAAATAAATAATCTTTAATAATTGAATCTTTGATTGCAATAAATTTTAACTTCATAATACCTACCAAAAAGGGGCTCTAAGCCCCTTGTTTTATTTCTTATATTCTTCGATTATTTTACTTACTAAATGTTCAGGAACTTCTTCATATCTTAAGAATCTTCTTGAGAAGCGACCACTAGCTTGAGTCATAGCTTTTAAGTCCACAGCGTATTTAACGATCTCAGCTTCTGGCACTTCTGCTACGATTAATTGAATACCGTCTTTTTGATCCATTCCTAAAACTCGACCGCGACGTTTAGTAATATCACCCATAATATCACCAACGAATTCATCTTTTACAATTACTTGAATTTCATAAATAGGTTCTAATATTGTTGGGCGAAGTTTATCAAGTGCATTTCTAAACGCTAAGTTCGCAGCAAGCTTGAAAGATATTTCGTTTGAGTCAACTGGATGATATGAACCATCAAATAAAGTTGCTTTAACACCGATAACAGGGAATCCTGCAAGAGGGCCTTTCTCCATAGTTTCGATTAAACCTTTTTCAACTGCTGGGAAATAATTCTTCGGAACAGCACCCCCAACAATTTCTTCTTGGAATATAAAGTCTTCAGCACATGGTTCAAAGCGAATAAATACTTCACCAAATTGACCAGCACCACCAGATTGTTTCTTATGACGTCCATGACCTTCGCCTTTACTACGAATAGTTTCACGGTAAACAATCTTTTGGTCTAAAATATCTACATCAACTTTAAACATATTTTTCATTTTTTCTAACACATAACCAATATGTGTTAATCCTTGCCCACCTACTAATAGTTGAGCAGTTTCTGGATTACGTCTAATTTCTAATGTTTCATCTTCATTGCGCAATCTTGCAAGTGATGATGAAATCTTATCTTCATCTTGTTTATTTTTTGGTTGAATAGCAACATATATAATTGGTGTTGGATGTTCAACTTTTGTTAAAATAATTGGTTCTTTCTTATCGCAGAAAGTTAAACTATTATGTAACTCATCCACTTTTGCAACTGCACCAATATCACCAGCATTAATTGTATTTAATGGAATTTGTGTTTTTCCTCTCAAAGCAAAAAGTTGAGGAACTTTTACAGTCTTATCTAGTTCAGGTATATAAATATCTTGACCAACTTTTACGCTACCAGAAATTACTTTAAAGAAGTTGATTGAGCCAACAAAAGGGTCAATAGTTGTCTTAAAAATATAAGCTGCAACAGGACCATCCATATTAACTGTTCTAGTTAATTCTTCTGTTGTCTTAGGTTTTACGCCTTTGTATTCTTTATTTTCTGGACTTGGTAAAAATTTCACCATCATATTTAACATTGATTCAACACCAATGTTTTTTGTACTTGCAGCTACCATAATTGGGTATAAATCGCCTTCACGAATTGCTTGAGATAAGCCACCCATGATTTCTTCTTGAGTTAATTCTTCACCACTAAAGTATTTTTCTAAAAGTTCTTCACTTGTTTCTGCAACGCTTTCTAAAAGTTGATTGTATAATTCTTCAACCTTATCTAAAACATCTGCAGGTAGTGGTTCTTCATTACATCTTGTTCCATCATAAATATGAGCTAATTTATCAACAACTCCCGCATAACCTCTAAAGTCATCTTGTGCACCAATTGGAAACGAAAATTCTACTGCTCTTGGAGTTAGTTTAGTTTTAATAGATTCTAAAACATTCTCATATTTGATGTTTTCTTTATCCATTTTGTTAATTAAAATAATTGTTGGGATATTTCTTTTTTGTAATTCTTCCCATACTCTTTCAGTACCTACTTCTACCCCTTTTGTTGCATCGAGTAGCAAAATAGCTCCATCTACGACTGCTAATACGTTAGCAAGTTCGCCAATAAATTCTTCAGAGCCCGGAGTATCTAAAATGTTAATTTTATGATCTTTCCACTCAACAGGTAATAAAGCTGAACTTAAAGTTGTTTGACGATTTTGTTCTTCAACAGAATAATCGCCAACTGTATTCTTTTTTTCAACTTCACCTTTCTTGTCTATTGCCCCTCCGACAAACAAAGCAGCTTCACCAAAACTAGTTTTGCCGCTTCCTAAATGTCCTAAGATGGCAACGTTCCTAACTTCACTCGTTTTATACTCCTTCATTCATATACCTCCTTAAAGTAAACGGTTGCTAATTACTATCTTATTATACTACATATTTTTTAATAATTAAAGCATAATCTAATCTAATTGTTATATTTTTCTAATTATGGTGTATATTGGTATTCTCGATATGGATGCGTTTTCCAGAAGTTTGTAGAAGAGAGTTCAATCATTGTATCATTGTACTCTGATGTAAAATTAAAGCCCATTTGGGTAATAGTTAATTTGATTGTTCCATTACGATCTACAAATCTATTTTGGTTTTCGCAACGATAACTAGTTGTATACGTACATTCTAAGGAGTCTCCCCCAACCACTGCATATATTTCAATTTTACTATCATATTGATAGACACGGTTTATCGCTTCATGAGTTGGATGCCCATGACGATTTCCAAAGTAACTTCCGTTTGTAATTATTACATATTCAGGATCAACTGCTTCTAACAAGCTTGTATTTGTACCTTGTCTAGAGCCATGATGAGCCATCTTTAATATATCAACATCGCCCACTTTATTCATATACTTAGTTTCCAAACTTGCACCATCAGCATCCCCTGTCATTAAAAGTCTAGTTTCATATGCTTCTAAAACAAAGACAATACTACGACCATTAGGATCACTCGCTGTATAGTTTTCAGTATCTATAAATTCTATTTTTACACTTGGCGCAAGTTCAAGTACCTTTTTACAACCATTTTGATTATTTATGGATTGTAAAATTGTACATTCACTTACCAAGTTTTCATTGTTAATTGAATCAACAAAAGTTTGATACAGGTTTGAAGTATGAGTACCTTCAAAGTAAATTACATTTAAAATATCATAAGTATCAAATACATACTTCATACTTCCGATATGGTCAGCATCAGGATGAGTTGCAATCACATAATCAATAACTTTGTCTTCGCTATTTTCATCGATAACTTCACTTAACACTTGTCTTGTTGCAACTCTATTATCTCCCGAATCAACTAAAATGTCGATACTGCCAATCTTAAAGTAAAATGCTTCACCATTATCAGCATCACCATACTTACCTACATCGATGAAGAACACTTCAACTGGTAGGGTTTCACCACCAGCTAAAACTGTTAATTCAAAATCTAAAGTAAACTCAGCAAACACTCCAGTAATAGTTGCAGTTAAGGTTACATTACTCTTGCCATCAGTCAATTTTACATAACCATCATTTGTAATTACATCTTCATCACTACTTTGCCATTTTATAATTCCTCCATATGGAGTTGATAAAGGTAAAATGTGTGAAGAGTTTACACTCTTTGGCATTATTACATTCATCGCCTGTTTTACATCTTCTTCATTAAACTTGCGTTCAATTTTTAGATCATCGATGTATATAAACATTGTTGCATAAGCAGTTTCTGTAACTAACTTAACTTTCACTTCATCATAAGTTGATAAATCGAATTCATAAAAAGTCTTCTCATTATTATTAATATTTACTATTTGACTTTCTTGCCAGGTTAAGCCACCATCTACACTAGTCATTAATTTAATTAAAACATCTTGAGTGAAAGCAGGACTTGTTATCGCTTCATAAGTTAGTGTCAATCTTGTAGGATTTTTAATCGTTTTTAAATATTCAATTTCAGCACCTGTGTGAACTCTAAATCTTAAGGCATTATTTTCAATCCTAGCTTCACGTGCTATAAAGCCACTAAACTCTTTAGGTTCAATATAAGATTCACTACCTGAAACATTAGAAAAGTCTTCTTCTACTTCAACAACATCACTAAATTCATCTACAACTTCTATATCAAAACTTAAATACTTTTCATCAACTCCAAGTACAAGATGCGCTTCTAATGTTGCACTGCCAGTATTGAGTACATTTCCATCACTTGTTATAACACTTGGATTACTACTTTCCCAAGTAATAAGCAAGTTTTCATAATAAGGTATTTCTTTAATTAAGCCAACATTAGACTTAGTTACTTTTGGAACATAGATTTGCTCACTTACTTCTTCTAATATCTCTAAATGAGTAAGTTCAGCTTTTATGACATTTACATTAATTACAAACTTATGTGTATTTCCACGTAATGTATAATATATATTTTTTAGACTATCTTTAGGTTTTAAATAAATAGTGAATTCTAAATCTACTTGTTGATTACCTTCTTTTGAACTTGGTCGAATTACTAAACCTTCATTAGAAATTATATTAGGTTTAGACGACTTTACATCTATTTCTACTTCCTCGCCATAATACAGAAAGTCTAAATTAAGATCACTTGAAACTTCAGTTCCAATTCTAGATGCTATAAAATCTTTAATCTCATTAATATTCTCAACTGACTCTAAATATTCATCATTAAATTTAATATGAGAATAACCACCTAAACCTAAAACTCCAAGTCCTAAAACAATTAAAATAATAATGATAAATCTTTGTTTAAGATTTACCTTCTTCTTTCCCATCACTCCTCCTAAATATGAAATCTCTTTTTAATTTCTTCTTTTGTTTCTTTATCACCAATAACAATCATGCCAATTAGTGTGGCTGCTGCAAGACTTGCTGCTGCAAGCGATGGCCACAATACCGTCGCGAGTTTAACTAGCCATAAGATAATCGGAACAAATGCGAGTAAAACTGCAGTAATGATGTGTAAAAAGTAGTTGATATAACGACTCTTACTTCCAATAGATAAAGATAAAATTGAAAGTAAAGATGCCATTGTAATAAATGGAATAACATAGTTTACTGACCATCTGCTTTTATCTGTAAAGTAATCTATTACTGCAAGTAATAAAGATATAGCTATTGTTTGGATTACTAAACGAATTGGTACATTTCCTTCTTTTTTAAATGTAGATTTTATTAGTAACCAGAAATAGCCAATATTAAAAATTACAATTATACTCCATAAAGTTCCACTTTTTTTATAAGTCATTACATTAATTATAAGACAAGCAATAATTGCGACAATACTTAAGAACGCTAATATCCTTAAAACCAAACTACGCTTATGAGGTATAATTTTCGGTGTTGGATATTTTTTATAATAAATTTGCCCATCGCTTTCTAAGACTGATAAACAAAGGGGACATGTCTTACGAATCGAATTAACTTCTAAATTACATTTGTTGCATCTTTTCATATTACACCTCTAATTCATTAGATTCAATTACAACCTTTATTCCAAAGCTTGTAAGTAATCTGAAAAATTCCCTTTGAAAATCTCGTTCAATGATTGAACTAATAAAGCATATTGTTAAGTTATTTTTAAAACTTACAACACCACAATTAATCGGAATTGTATGCGATGCGCCGTTTGCAAAGATTACCTTTTCTACATATGGTTCCATAGATTTTGGTAAACTTACTTTTCCTAAATTAGAAATAGTTAGCGAATTAATCGCATCTCCCCATGCTTTAAATCCAATTTTTAAAGCAATCTCTTTTAAGAAAAGTGGAGTTAGACGCATAAAGATATTTTTTTCTAATACTACATTCGCTACTATTTGCCCATGTAAGTAATCTCTTTGTAAGCCAGCTTTAAAATCCGCTTGAACAATTTTTAAAATCTCTTCAAATTTTAATTCTTGATCAATCTTAGTACCGCTTGAAATAACTAATGAAAAGTTTCGTAAAGTTTTAGAAGGAAACTCTTTTCTTAAATTTACTGGAATTAGCATTTGGAATGGTAGTTTTTTAGACTCAAACATATAAGGAGTTCGCATTGCTGTTTTAATTAAACAAGCACATAAAAACTCAGTTATCGTTGCATTGTATGACTTTGCAACTTGTTTTGTTTTTTCCAAATCGCAATTTCCAATTATTAAACTTAACCAAGAATCATCATATAAAGTTCCTTTTAACTTTAATGCCTTCACGTCACGTGGAGCACTTTTTACATTAGTATCATAGTTTTTTAAATAACTATCTTGGAATTCTTCATAAGTTGATTCAACATCAGTTAAGATTAAATTCTCACTATCTAAGTCATAACCTTTTAAAACTAAATAGTTAAAACAAATTGCCTTCAAGAGTTCCATACCACCAGTACCATCAGTTAAAGTATGGAAAATCTCAACTGTTACTCGATTTCGATAATAATAAACTTTAAATAAGTAACCGTTGTTTTCCTTCCGATTGATCGCCTTACATATAAATGGATTTTCTTTAAATACTTTAATTTCCTCGTGATTTGGATCTAAGTAATACCAAAATAATCCTCGTTTTAATTTAACTTTTAAAGACTTAAAACGTTCAATTGTAACATTTAAAGCTTTTTGAAGAATTTCAGGATCAATCTCTTCAGTTAATTCCATCGATAAACGAAACACATTTGGACGTCTTTTACTTGATACGGACGGAAATACTTTTGCTGCGTTGTCTAATTTAAACCACCTGTTCATATTACACCTTCTTTTATATGACCAATAGTCACATCTGTAATTTTGTGATTTTTATTATTTAAATAAATATCTAGAATAGTTTTAACTTCATCGATTGATTCAATAGTAAAATTAATTATTGGTTTTACATTTAAATTAATTAATTCATCTAAATAATCAATCAAATGAACTCTCTTGCTATTTAATATTTTAACATATCCACCTTCTAAAAGTAGAGGAAATGAGAATTTTTTCCTATCAACAAGTTCATTTTCACCAGTTAACTCTTCATTAGTTAATCCTAAACGATACTTTAAATGCATAAGTTCATATCTTCCGTAAACTTCAAGTTCTAAGTTTGGTTTACGCTTAAAAAGATTTTCATAGTTTTTAATTAATTCTTTTATTTGATCTATACTTAATTCTAATGATAATCCTACTGATCTAGCACCTAAATTTTCTAATAAATTTACAGCTAGAGCATTTGTAACATTTAAGTAAGTTGAAGTTGGTTCACTATTGAAGCACTTTAATCTTTCATGCACCATCCTAAAATTTACATTTACCTCACTAGTTACAACTCTTGGTTCTACATAATATGCCCTTATATCTTCTCTTACAAAATTAAGTAATTCATGATCTGTAACATAGACTTCTTTAATTCCTGAATCCATTACAGCTTCAAGTTGTTCTTTAGTTCTTACTTTACAAATGAAATTAGCTTCATTACTCTCAAGTTTTGTAATATTATAGTCTAAATCAATAATTTTTCGATTATTATAATACGTGCCAATTAAGTTGAAAAAGTCATCTAAAGCTCTTCTTCTTAATTCATTTATAGCCTTAATACTTATAAAGATTTCTTTATCAATATTTAGTTTTAACTCGCTAAACTCAAAATATGTATTATTAGTTTTAGAGATTTGATCAAGTAATCTATTATTAACACTAATTGTTTTTGGCGTTTGTACTTTTTCCAAACTTTTTGTTTTCTGTGTAAATCCATTATAATTCAACTCTAAAGTAAGATAGTCATCAACAACCTTTACTACACCTGTAATTTGAATTTTTCTTGTTATTTCATTTGTAGTTTTACTTAGTTCAGTAATTTGGTTTTGGGATGTTGTTAAAAAGACTTGAGAATTTGTTAAGCCATCAATATGTGAAGGCAAGGTAACAATTTCTCCTGCTTTTGCACTATCAACTAATCTTTTTCCTAGATACATTTGGTTAACAGTAATTGCATCTTGTTTTTTCCCAACAATCCTAACACTATCGCCTTTAACTAATGAACTTGTAAGTTTAATTTTAACTTGTTTACTTTTACTATATACAACTTCACCAATTTCCACACCTTGATGGTTACTTGCATTCTTGTTTATTAAATTATCATCTGTTTCATTAAATAAGTAACCTTTTGTAAAATCACGATTAAATATTTTTCTTAAATTTAATTCTTCCTTTTCGAGATCAAATTCCTGACCTCTAACTGTTGTATCAATTGCTTTTCGATAGCTTAGTACAATCTGTGCAACATACTCTGGACGTTTCATTCTGCCTTCAACCTTTAAGGAATCAACACCAGCTTCGATTAATTCATTAATTCTTGGTAGGCTATATAAATCTTTAGGACTAATTAAGTAGCCTTCTTCATCTTTTAGCTTATATTGCAATCTACAAGGTTGAGCACATCTACCGCGATTACCACTGCGTCTACCAATTATTGAAGACATATAACATTTGCCAGAACTTGATATACAAAGAGCACCGTGAACAAAAACTTCAATTTCTATTCCAACTTCTTCTTTGATTTTTTTAATCAATTCAAGATCAATTTCTCTTGCAACAACAATTCGTTTAACTCCTAAGTCCTTTAAAGTCCTTGCTTCTTCAACACTATGTATATTCATTTGTGTTGATGCATGAATTTCAAAATCAGGATATCTATTTCTAACTAAGTTTAAAACTCCTAAGTCTTGAATAATTATGGCATCACAGTCATTCAAATAAAGAAAATCCAAAAATTCAATTAATTCTGGAATTTCTTCATCAAAGATAACTGTATTAACAGTAACATAAACTTTTACATTAAATAAATGCGCTGTCTTTATTATTTCTTTTAATTTTTCATTATCAAAATTGTTAGCATAGGCACGGGCACCAAATTTCATTCCACCCAAATATATCGCATCAGCTTTATTATTGATTGCTGCATAAAATGCTTCTATGCTTCCTACAGGCGCTAGTAATTCTATCATTTAACTTCACTTCCATATCGTTTTAAAAAAAGTGCTTGATAAGTTTCACAACTTACTTTAAGCACTTTTTACTTTCTTCTTAATCAACTATATACAATATACCAATTGTTCTCGGACCACAATGGGTTGAGATAACAGAACTTGCGTTTGTAACATGCAAGTTTTTAACATCTATCGTTTGAGTAATTTTTTCCTTTAAGTACTCAATGTCTTCATCATGAGCTAGACAGTGAGTAATAAAAATATTTTCTGGATCGATATTATCTTTATCATGCATAAAGTAATCAAGTTGTGTATCAAGTGCAACTTTGTATTTCCCTCTTGGCTTTTTTGCAACAACCATCTTCCCATCTACAACTCTTATAATCGGTTTTATCTTTAACATTGAACCAAAAAATCTTGCTGTTCCGCTACATCTTCCACCTTTATGTAAATACTCTAAAGTATCGATTGAAAACATAGTTCTTACCTTTGGAACTAGTACTTCTAATTTATCTGCGATCTCATTTAGTGAATTACCTTCATCTCTAAACTTAGCAGCTTTTAATAATAACAAACCAATTCCACTTGAAAGGTTAGCAGAATCAACAATTCTAAGTTTATCTTTTGGTAAGTCTTCACTTGCAATCATTGAGTTTTGATAACAAGATGAAAACCCACTACCAATACCCATATAAAGCACACTATAACCTTGATCTATCAAATCTTTAAAAAGCTCATAGTATGTATGTGGAGTAAGTGCTGAAGTTTTAGGTAATTCATCGTATTCTTTTACTTTTTCAAATAATTCTTTTGTATTAATTTCTTCTTTATCCTTATAACTCTTACCACCGATATTAACTATTAACGGCACAGTGTGAATATTATGTTTTTCAATTAATTCTTCACTCAGGTCGCTTGTACAATCGGTAACTATTTTAATCTTTTCCATATACCCTCTCTTCTTTAATTTCTATTTATTACTTAAACTTATTATACTATAATCTTACATTTTTCTCAATCTATTTTTTATAACTCCTAAGTGCCTTTGCATTAACTTTTAAGTCTTCTACATCTTTAAAAATAATCTCTAAACAGTATAGTTCTTGATAATTTATTTCTTCCATCAAGTTAATAAACTTTTCAAAATCGATATTGCCACTTTCAAATGGTGCGTGTTGATCTTTCGTGCCATCATTATCATTTAAGTGTAGATGCATAAGATGATCTCCTAAAGTATTTACATAATCAGCTATTTCATATTCACTTACATTTGCATGGCCTGTATCTAAAATGAATTTCAAATTATCTAAATTAACCTCATTTATAATTTCTAAAATCTCTTTAGGACTATACCCCAACTCGCCACTACCAGGCATATTTTCGATCATCACAAACATACCATATTTTTTCGCATAATTACACAGATCAGTTAAGACCTTTACAATATGATTTATAAAAATAGTTCGATCAATCTCCTTATTTACTCTACCTAAATGTAGGGTCAACTTTTTTACAGCAAACAAATTAGCATAACTAATTGCTTCTTTTAATAAATTTAGTGATTCACCGTAGTTTTCTAAATCACATATATTTGCATCTTCACCATATGGTAAATGCATTACAAACTCAAGATTTGGAAATTCTTGTTTTATGCTATTTATTCCTTCTGTATAATCAACTCTTTTATCAGCTTTCGGATAGAAAATTTCCACACCTTGATACATACCTAACTCTAATACTTCTTTAAAACTATTAATTTCTTCTTTTGTTCTTAGGGGGTTAATTGTAAATGCTAATTTCATATCTATCTCCTTATATATTAATTATAACATATAAAAACTATACAAATAAATAAAAATTAAAAAAGTAGATTTGAATAAAATCTACTTCTACAAACAACAATTTATTTTAAAATTCAACTAATGATGTTTTCTCTTTTATCTACAACACTAACTGCTACTATTTTGATTATTATATCCATAATTAATCCTTTTTAATTCCAACTTTATTATGTACTTCTTTAACTTTTTCTACTTTATTTTTATCTATATTTTTTAAATCTTTATAGACAGATTTAACTGTTTTAGTTCTTTTAAAAAGAATTTTCATTAGTCTAATCACCCAATAAATAGGTAGTAAAAATGGTAAGTATTTTAAAACTGGAAAGATTATTTTCATATCTTTATAAGGAAGAAAAGTTTTTTTAAAAATATATCTTAATTTTCCTGAACTAAGAGAATCACTCTCTTCTCCCATAAATCCATTAACTATCACTGAATTTGTAGTAATTCCATAAGTTCCACTGCCAATAATAAATTCACTTATTAAATCTAAATCCTCACTAACTTCTCCATCACCAAACCAATAATATGCTAATCTTTTTATGTTTTCAGAAAACTGACTTAATTGTAATTTAGAAAACTCTTCATTAATGTATTTCCAGTTAAGTTCACGTTTATGTTCTAAATATATATAAATATCAATAATAGATCTTATACCTGTTCCACCATTTGCGAAATGTTTTGCAAGATGAGCAACTAAATAAATATAATAATCTTCATCAGTTAAATAATACTCATAGTTTTTATTGTCACTCTTAATTAACTTACTCCAAATATTTTGATAATACTTAGCAAATTCGTATTTTTCATCGATCATATTACGATGCATCTCAATATTCATAAATGGTCTTTTATAATACACATCGTGATTGCCACCTATTTTATTCACTTTATAATTTAGTGATTTCATCACTGCTTTTACTTTTTTCAACATCCCTTTTTCGACTAATATGTCTATATCGGCCATCGAACGTAGATAAGTTGCAGGATACATTTTTTTAATGATAACACCTTTTAAAAACATATGTTTTATATTATTTTTTTCTAGAGCAGTAGCTATTGCAGTTTTTTCTACATCTTGTGTTGCTTCTTTATATATATTAATAGTATTTATTTTTTCTAGTTGTTTTAATATATCACTTGGAATACTAATCTCATTTTTTATTATCCCTCTATAAAGCAAACTTTCTACACTATGAAACTTTGCAAGTTTAAAAAGCATATTATAATCAATCTCATCTTCAAGTTGATGAAGTTTTATATTATTAATTACTGAGCTAATAATTTTTATTAAATGTTTGCCTTCCTTATAAATTCCCATATTTATTCCTACTCTCATTTATCAATTATTAATATTGCATCTTATTTTCTAGAGTTTTCAGTTTCAAAAAATCTTTTTTATCATTCGAATCACTTTTTAAATTTTACCACAATTTAGATATAAAGTAAATGTATCCTTCGTTTATAAAATAAGTAGTAAAATCCTTTTTATAGTTAATTGAAACAAATTTATAAATTTATTTAAATTTATTTTAATATAAAAAAGTAGTAGATTTCAAAATCTACTACTTTGTATAACGTCTTGTAGGACTAATATAGCCACCTTGGATTGTAGAAAGGTCATTGCTAACAATGACAGCTGTACTTTCTTGAGCGTGAATCATACTTATAATTTTTTCCTTGCCTCTACGCTTTGAATAAATCATAAGAACGATCTTTTTACTATTCATTCCCTCTGCATCAAGTGTAGTTACCCCTAAACCTTCTTCTCTTAAATTAGCAGCTATTTCTAAGCCCTTATCGTATGGAAGGATTGCTTGGATTAAGATTGTACCAAGTGCTACTTTGGCTTCGATGATACTACCTATATAAACTCCAAGCGCAAAGGCAAGCGAGTAAACTACTACTTTAATTGGATTTTCACTTATTCCAACTAAAACATTGCTAGCAACTATAACCCATATTAATACTTCAATAAATGCTAATACTGAACTAATAACACGATATCCCTTATTCATTAAGATAACTCTTAATGTTCCGATTGAAACCTCAACGATTCTTGCAACCATTATAAATAATAATTCTAAAACCGAAACAGCAGTAAATGCTTTAATCAACCATTCAATCAATTTATCGACCTCTTATTTAATATACCAACGGCCTTCTTCTTCAACAATTTCACGAACTGCATCAACTAATAAATCTCTAACTAATACATCGTGAATAGTCATCTCTGTACCGTACTGCAACATATATTCAAATCTATAGTAAGCGAAATCAATTATTGCTATTTTATATACTTCTGTATCTTCAATTGCTTCACCACGAATTGTTAAGTCTAAAGTATTTAGCGAATCACTAAATCGTAAATCGCTTCTAACACCTAAAAATTGCTTTAATTGTAATCCTGTTAAGTTTAAAGTTATTACTTGATTTTCAAAAGGCATAATTCTAAAGATTGATCCATAAGTTACATCATCACCATCATTAATTGGAAAACCTGCTGATCTAACTCCTCCAGCATTAATAATGCCAACATCCACATCTTCAAATTTGCCTAAAATATTGGCTGCAAAGCGTGTACCAATGGTACGGTTAATATAAGTTCCAGCTTTCCCTATTAATTCATTTTCAATGTCAATATATTCTTGATAGCCATTAATAATTTCTTCTATTTCTGTAGATGGAGTAGTCATTTTATCTTTGCTTACAAACCCTACTGTTGCATCAATTACCTTTTTACTTTCTTTATCAACTTCTAAAGCAATGTGACCAACAAACCTTCCGTTATCTCCTGACTGAACAACAACTAAAGGTGGTCCATCTATTCGCGTTTCTTCATAGGCATAATATTGATGTGTATGACCATTTACTACTGCATCAACATATTGATCGCCTTCTAAGTTTCTAATTTCATAATTTATACTACTTGTATCATTATGACTTACCACAATTACAATATCCGCACCTTCTTCATTTCTTAGTATTGGTACATATTTTTTGATTGCAGCAAGTTCACTAGTAAATTCATAGCCTTTAATTACTGAACCAATGATTGATGATTCAAGATTTTCTCCCATCAAACCTAAAATACCAATTTTGAAATTTCCTCTTTCAATTACAGTATAAGGCTCTGCCCAATCAACAAATGCTTCAGATGGTTCATGATAAATATTAGCCCCTAAAAATGGAAAATTAGCCTCGCCATTTTCTTCATCACCATCATGATAACGAATTATATCATTAATTCCCCAATCAAATTCGTGATTACCAAGCGTCATTGCATCAAAGCCAATATAATTCATTATATCAACAACAACTTTTCCTCTTGTCATTGCTGATACTGCAGCTCCTTGGAACATATCACCAGCTGATAAGATTACCGTATTATTAGGTTGTTTTTCTTTTACAGTCTTTAAAAAGTTACCTATTTTAGATAACCCTATTTCGCCTGCAGATTTATTTTCAAAGATTGCTCCATGAAAATCATTTAATGTATAAATATTAATAACATTTTCCATCTTCCCATTTTTATCCACCTTTTCTTCATTACAACTTATTAATATAAATACAAATAAAAAAGTTAAAATTATTTTTACTATCTTTTTCATAAAAACCTCTATTCTTCTTAACTTAACCAAAAACTATTTCATTCATCTTTAAACCATGAAAAACTTCTTTCTCATGCGATACTAAAATAATAGTTCCTGGATACTCCCTCAAAGCTTGATACAACCCTTTCTTAGCAATTACATCTAAGTGATTAGTAGGCTCGTCTAATATAAGCATATTTGAGCTTTCTAAACTAAGATGTGCTAACCTCACCTTTGCAATTTCGCCACCACTTAATTGTGTGAATGGTTTAAGCGGTAGTTCTCCAACTACACCATAACGTGCTAATAAACTTCTTATTTCTTCATCAGTCATTAATGGATAATCATTTCTAACATATTCAATTGGTGTTAATGTTTTATCATCCTTAAATTCTTGAGAATAATAGATTATTTTATTTAATTCAGAAACATTAACTCTACCAGAAATAGGCTTTATTAACCCCAAGACTGTTTTTAAAAATGTAGTTTTTCCCACTCCATTTTTACCAACAATCCTAATCTTTTCCCCAAATCTTACAATTAAATTAATTTTAGGTAACAATGGATGATCATAACCTATTTCTAAATCTTTAATAACAATTGCTTCTTTTTGAAAAGATGAAGTAAATGGGAAATCAAACTTAACCTTTTTATACTTCACAGGCTTTTCTAACTTCTCGATTTTTTCTAAAACCTTTTGTCTACTCTTGGCTTGTTTTGCAGTTGAAGCTCTAGCGATATTCTTCTTAATGTATTCTTCTGTTTTCTTAATAAATTTTTGTTGGGCTTTGTATACTGTAAGATATGTTTGTTCTTTTAATTCTTTTTGTTTTAAGTAAGCATCATAATTACCTTTATAAACATTAAGTTGTTTATTATGAATCTCTGCTATCTTATTACAAACAAGATTTAAAAAGGCAGGATTATGACTTACAACTATAAAAGCCTTTGGATAATTTACCAAATACTTAGCCAACCATTCAATATGCTGTTCATCTAAAAAGTTTGTAGGCTCATCTAGTAACAACACATCTTTTTCTTCTAATAGGAGTTTTGCAAGAAAGATCTTAATCCTTTCACCACCACTTAAATTTCTAAGTGGAAAATTTAAATCAGCTTTAACTCCTAAGCCATTAATTACATTTTCTATTTTTGACTTAATTAAATAAAAATCATTTTCTTCTAAATGATGCATTAAGTTATCAGCTTTACGTAAAATCTTATCATAATCATTTGGATCGGCTGTTTCTAGTGATTTATATAAAGCATTAAGTCTATTTTCAACTTCAAACAACTCATCATATACTGAAGCTAAATATTCACGAATATTCAATTTACTATCAATTTCAAGATGTTGGTCTAAGTAGGAATAATCTACACCACTAAGCCAGCGGATAGTCCCTTCATCAGGATGTAATCTTTCTGCTATCAGCTTAAGCAATGTAGTTTTACCTACACCATTCATTCCAATTAATCCAAGATGATCATCATGCATTAATCTTAAATTTAAATTGGAAAATAATATATTATCTTTATAACTAAACTTTAAATTACTAACTTCCAGAATACTCATTTTTCTACCTCATAATAATATATATATTTTAACATAAAATGAGCATTATCTCAATTCTTAAGGAAGAGTTTTTCCAGAAGCAAAATACAAATCATAATATTCTTTTCTAGATAAAGTGAATGTATTTGCTTTTACTATTTCTTCTAATCTTTCTGGTTTAGTAGTCCCTATAATTGGAATTATTTTTGCAGGATGTCTTAATATCCAACTAATTGCAATTGTTACAGGGCTAACCTCATACTTATTTGCAAGTTCGTTTAATTTATCATTTAATTTTTCATAAGTTGGATTATTTAGAAATGTTCCTTCTTCCCATGAAGCTTGTAGTCCACCCCAAGCTTGAAGTGTGATATTGTTTAAGCGGGAGTAATTAAGAATTGAGTTAGCTTTATGATGGTGAATATTTTTCATATTTACATTAAATTCACTATCAATTAAAAGTGAGTGAACTAGCGAAAATTGAACTTGATTAAATAAGATTTTTTGTTTTAAAGATCTTTGAATTAATTCAATTTGTAAATCATCCATATTAGATACACCAAAATACTTTACAAGTCCCTTAGCTTCTAAATAAGAAAATGCTTCACTTATTTCAGTAGGATCCATTAATGTATCAGGTCGATGTAATAATAAAATATCTAAATAATCAGTTTTTAGGCGTTTTAAAATATTTTCTACTGACATGATAATATGTTCTTTTGATAAATCATACTCGCCTTTTTTAATTCCGCACTTACCTTGAATAATTATTTTTTCCCTTAAGCCAGGATTTCTAAGTAAAACTTCACCAAATAGTTCTTCGCTTTTTCCTGCACCATAAATATCTGCATGGTCAAATAGATTTATCCCAAGATCTACTGCCTTTAGGATTAACTCTTCAAGTTCTTCTACACTTAACCTGCTTATGCGCATACAACCTAAGGCAATATTACTTACTTTTAAATTTTCATTTATTTCTATATACTTCATTTTTAGCCTCCAAGTTATTATAGCAAAATTCAAATAAATAAAAAAGCCAAAAATAATCTATTCTTGGCTTTTCTTAAAATGAGGACAAATATTATATTAACTCACAACTACATTGGGTTGTCGTTAGTGACACTAAAATGAACTGAATATCTGATTTTTTGATTTTGTACTTTTGAATAATCAAAATCAAAATTGTTCATTGTAAAGATCAGTTTCACTTTTTCTTCAGAGATGATTTTCGGATTACTAACTATTTCTACATTAATTAATCCATCATACTCTTCTTCACCGATAAATATTTCATCGACTTTTACATCTAAGTACATTGCTTCACTTAATGACTTAGATAAGATAACATCAAATTCTTTTGTTATTTCCCATGTATCATTCTTACCTAAAATTGCACCTAGGGGGATTAATTTCTTTTCACTCCCTGCTAATACTTCATTAACTGTAACTACAGTTCCAACTCCAACTTCAATTTTCGAGTCATCTTTAGCAGTAAGGTTATCCCAAAAGGCAACAGTAAGACTAATAGTCGCCAGTAATAAAACTATTACGGCGCAGGAAATGAGGTTTTTATAACTTAACATAACTACTCCTTATAACTAGTTTATAAAAACCACATTCAATATGTGGCAACTGGCTATCTCAAAATTACTTTGAGACCCTATAGCTTTCCGTCACTAGATCGCTCTAGTTTTGGCTTTATCATCTATATATATTATATCATTCTAGTTATAAGTAGTAAAGATTTATGCTACTGGTTTATATTCAAAAGTTAATGAATACTTTATTGCTTTTCCTGCAACTTCCATGTATTCAGCTTCATTTGCAGGTTCATCTAATGTGAATGTAGCTACTACTTCTACAGTTAAAGTATCTTCTGTAAATTGGCCATGATTAATCTCAAGATTGACTAATTCATGTGCTGTAGCACCTTCTACAACAAGTTCAAAACCTTCTACAAATTCAGTTAATTCAACTTCATATTTAACTTCTACTTCATAAACATCGTTTGCACCTTTTGCAGCGCCATTAGGAATTAATCTTCCTTCTGGACTAAGAGTTTCTGTAATTGTAATTTTCTTACCTTCACCAATTTGAACTTTCCCATCAGCGTTACCTGTTAATTGATCCCAAAAAGCGAATGTTAAAGTTGCTAGTGTAACAAGTAATAATACTAATGCTACTGATAATAAAGATTTGTAATTTCTTTTCATGATTTCTTTTCCTCCCATATTTTTTTAAATAGTGTTTTTTATATTGATAATATACTTCTAGAAATTATCACATTAAATAATTTAACCAAACTGTTGATACTCAAAACTAAGAGTGTAATTAATAGTTTTGCCTGCAATTGCATTATATTCATCTTCAGTCTTTGGATTTTCAAGTGTGATTTTTAAATTCACCTTATTTATTTCTTCTGCAGGGATACTAACAGTTTTTACTTCGTCAGTAATTCGTAACTCTTTACCTGCTATTTCAAAAATGATTAAACCATAAGTATCAACATCTACTTCATCAGCAGTTCTAACATTTTCTAAACTTACAATTAACTGATAATTATTAAGTGCATCATTTGCTAGTTTCTCACTAAAAGTAATTGTAAACTCTTCTTCAATGTGATACACATCATGTTCGCCCTGTAGGGCACCAACCGGTACTAACCGTTTCCCCTCACCCGATACTATTGTTTTGGTAATTTCAATTGTTTTTCCAACACCTACATCAATATTCCCACTATCATTTGTAAACAATTGATCCCAAAAAGCAAATGTAAGTGCAGCCATAGCAATTAGTAATAATACAAACGCTATTGATAATACACTCTTTCTTTTCATATATACATCACCTTCATTAATTAAAAATAAAAAATGCCATTACTCAATTACATTTGAGAAATGGCAACTGGCTATCTTAATCTAATTAAGACCCTATAGCTTTCCGTCACTAGATCACTCTAGTTTTGGCAATATATAATTTTTTCGAGATATATTATATCATAATCAGAAATGAATGTAAAGAGTTTTATCAAATATTTTTAAATAAATACTTCCGGATTTAAAAACTAATTTTATTGCTTTAATTAAAGATGAGCATTTATAATTAGTTAAGAAAATACAAAATCATATTATTAGAAAATTTAGTCATTTTATGATATAATAAGAATATAATAGATAAGAAGTTATTTCGTGCCTTTAGAGGTACTTTTTTTATAATTTGTAAGGAGGTGGATAAATGATTTTAACTTTTGTAGTCTTTCAATTTGTAAACATAATTATTTCTACATTTAAATCTGTATTATTAATTAAAGGAACTAAAGCCTATGCTGCATTAATTAATGCAATCTCTTATAGCTTAGGTATTTTTATTACTTATTATGTTTCAAATGAAATCAAAATTTATTACAGTATTCCAATTACTTTTATTTTAAACATTATTGGTGTTTATATTGGACTTGTAATATTAGAAAAATTTAGAAAAGACCAACTATGGCGTATTTCTACAACCATTAAAGCTGACTTAAAAGATGATTATATCTTTGAGTTAAGAGAGATCGGTGTACAATTAATGCCCTATGAAACTGGTAGAACCGATTATAAAGTTGTAGATATATTTTCAAACAATCGAGAAGAAACAAAAAAAATTACGCCAATCATAAAAAAATATGGCGCAAAGTATACGATCCTAAAAAGTCATTTTGAACTTTAGGATCGTATTTTATTTAATTAAACATTTCTTTATTAAGATATATTTTATAAGCTAAAAGAGCTATAAATATAATACATGTTAAAATCAAACCTGCACTTATAATAACACGATCAAAAATACAAAATAGCAGTATATACCCAAGGGCGCTTATACTTATTATAAATGTAATTTTTAATACTTTTGCTGCATATTTTAATAAATCTTTGTTTTGCAGTTTTAATTCATTAATACCAAAAACTATATGAACTAAATAACTAAAAAATATAATCCAGATACATAATATAAATATCGAACCAAAAACATTTTTTACAATAGCGTTAAACATTAATTGATAACCACTTATGTTACCAATATAATTGACAAATAAAAAAAGTAAACCTAGCAAACCAAAACCAAGATTAATTAGACCTACATATTGATCATTTTTACTCCTCATCCCCTCCTCTTCATCATCTTCTTCCAAACCAGAAAACAATTCATTAATACTAATGTCTAAAATATTTGCTATTTTTGGAATCAAATTAATTTCAGGATTTCCTCTATTTGTTTCCCATTTGCTTATTGTTTTTACGCTGACAAATAATTTATCTGCTAATTCTTGTTGTGTCATCCCCAATTCTTTTCGTCTACTTGCAATTTTTATACCTAGTTTCATACCGTCTTCTCCTTTCACTTCAATTATATTGTAATAAGGAAAAAAAATCAATCTATTAATCGGTGTAGTAATTGTATACTTTCCGTAGACAAAAAAGCCTTTTAACTATATAGCAGTTAAAAGGCATTATTTATAAGTTTTTCTCTACAAACTCTTCAATTACTTTATCAATTATTTCTAACTTTTTTACAACTATCTTCATGTTTTCAAATTCATCAATATCTCTTAAAATTTTTTGATCAATTCTGTCTCTACATCTTACTTCCTGAAAATAGCCATATTTTAAGACATACTCAACAAACTTTGATAAATAATGAAATGCTCGCATGCTTTCTGGTTCAATAAAACCCATATCTAAAATGTAGCCTGTAGCTGTGTCAACTAATACATGGACTAGCGCGGGATGGTCGTTAATTGTAAAAGGTAAAAACATCGTATCAAATTCTACAACTAACGAATTAGATTCTAATTTTTTTAGAGTTTCAATTTTTTCAGGAAGCAAACTAAAAGCAATATCAATTTTCAAAAACTGTTTATCTAGTGGAAGATATTTATTATCATATGATTTTGTAATAGGATTATAATATCTAGAAGGATAAGAATCTGTAATGATTTTCTTAATATTTTGTTTTAACAAACTAGATAATAATTCATACAATTCTTCCAATACTAAACAAATTTTTCCTATTTCTTCATCGCCTACTTCTTCAATTCCATACATCCAAGATCGCTTTCTAAGTACTGGAAATAATCCATCTTCACTTACATCTAAATCAGCTTCAGTAAGTAATAGTATATCATTTTTACTTAAACTACTATACTTTAAATATTGAATAAAATAGTATTGGTCTCTTCTTAAACTCGAAACTTTAGATTCATTTATAGAATCAAATTTAGTTAAGAAAAAATTTGCTTGGATTGGATCAAGGCAAATGCGAAAGCCATATGTTTCATCATTTGCTGTAAACACATTTGCAAGAATTGGATAATCAAAATCTTTAATAAATAGTTGTAAAAGGTTGTGGTTTTGTAATCTTTTCCAAGGTGAAAGTTGGCTAAGCTTAGTTGTTATGCCAACATAACGCTTATATAAATTCATAACTAAGCCCTCTCTTTTCACCTAAATTATACCATAATTTTACAAATTTCAACACTTAATAATTTAAATTAAGATGAATAAATTAGCCTTCAAATACTATATCATTAATAATTGGCATTGTATTTGTATAGTTTAATTTACGTAATGTATTAGAGTTTTCTACTTGATCAATGTAGATTTCAATCCCAGGAATATTTACATAACTTAAGTATGGATATGTTTCCTCTTTTACAATATTACCATTTTTATCTTTATATTTAACAGTGTAATTAAGCTTTTCCCATTTTGTATAAAGCTTAACATTCTTCATATCACTAGTTAATTTAGTAACTTCATTTTCAAAATTACTATCTAAATACCAACCCACAAACTTATAACCTCTTCTATTTAGACTTGGTAGTGCTACATCATTAACTGTAAGTGGTAAATTACTTAAATCTACAACACTATCAATTTCCGCAAAACAACTTAGTAATCTTTCTGTTCTTTGGAAACTAAATAAAGTTTCATAAGTTAAGCAGAAAAACTTACAAGTATCCACTAGTGATGCCCAACTATTATAGAAGAAATCATTACCATGAATATCTTGTGATGAGTAATCTTCATCTGTTCGCCAGTAAGCAAAGAAAGTTATAATAAATTTAATAAAAGATCTAAACTTATTATTTTTATAGCAATAACCTATAAAGCTTTTTTCGCTTTGGTTTTCTACAATCCCATCCTGATCAAACTCAACATAATATTCATGGAATATATTTGCAAGCCCAGTCATTGTACCTTTGCCATAATTCCAATCAATTGCAATATTTAAAAAATCATTTAAAGGATAGTTTTTCACTTCTGAATCTGGATAGTATTCATGTAAATAATTATAAAACTCTGTAAAAAATTCTCTAAATAAATCTTCTTTAGATGCAAAAACTTCACCTAAATGATATTCAATTTTATCATCTACCTTTTCATAATCTAAAGTTAACTCTAGATTTTCATGAATCGGTTTTGAAAAATCAAATACTTCACCATTATGTAACCAACCTTTGATAATAATCCCTTTATCATCTAGTTTAGGTCTAGCATATAATATGTTTCCTTCTTTTACTTTTACTTCAGACGCTTCATTATTTAAGCCTACAAACTTTACATTATAATATTTTTCACTCATTTTTATTATACTTCCTTTCTTATACACATAGTATTTATTTTACTACAATAACTCTTTTCTTGCAATTAGAAATTCAAATACATTTTCTAATAATTTAATTAAGGCATTTTGTAGAACTTAAAAATTTATTAAAAAGTTTTGTGGTATGATTGTTTAATTATTATATATAATACAAGTAAAAATTGTAGGAGGAAGTAAATGATTATATGTGATAGGTGTAATAGGGAAATTTCTGAAAATGCATATGTTTGTGATTTTTGTGGAAAGGTTACAATAGCCGGAAAGAAAATGGGGCTTGGCCCAAAAGATTATAGTATATTACTTGGAATATTTGGATTATTAATTTCACTTTTTATACCCTTAATAACTTGGGGGCTTTCTGGAGTTGGCTATAAACAAGCTAAAGAAAATTCTAATAATAAAGGTCTTGCAATCAATACTGTTGCAATAATAATCTCAATAATTTCTATGATTTACTACTTATACCAGTATTTTAAAAGATAAATTAAAAAAGCATTTTATTCCTTTTATATAAAATGCTTTTTTTAATAATTTAGTTTTCTTTTAAAACAGCTATTATTCTAGACTTTGTATAAGTCGTTATCCCTCTAATTAATATAGTTGAACTAATAAAAAATAAAATTTTGATTAATCATAATATTCACTTTCTTCTTTTGCTTCCTTATATTGAATTCTTCCAACAATAAAAAATCCTAAAAATAATATTAGACCAATAATAAAAATATAGAGTTACTTTTCTTCGATTGCTAAAAAGTTACTTCCAATTAAAAATACAAATCCAAGTATCATATTAGATAATCCCCTAAACATTTTATACTGGTACCCTTTCCTAAACATAAACATCTCTCCTCGTTTAATATTCATTAAATATTTATATATAGCAACACATTAATTATATCTAAATTAATTATAAAAGTAAACTATACATTCCTTATTTGGCAATAATATTTGTTATACTAGCTTTTATAAAAGTTTTAAAAATAGGACTAGGTCTAGTTGGTCTTGATTTAAATTCTGGATGAAATTGACATGCAATAAAGAATGGGTGGTTTTTAACTTCAATTATTTCAACAATATCATCCATCTCATTAATCCCTGAAAATACAAGATCACTATTATCAAATATATCTAAATATTTGTTATTAACTTCATAGCGATGTCTGTGACGTTCATAAATTAAATCTTCTTTATATATTTCATATGCAAGTGTATTAGGTTTTATTTTACAAGGATAATTACCAAGTCGCATTGGATTTCCAATACCTACTCTTTGTTCTTTTATATCAATTAATGGCATTGATGTATTTTCATCTAACTCTTTTGAGTTTGCATTACTATACCCTAATACATTTCTTGCATATTCAATTAAAGAGAGTTGTAAACCAAAGCAAATACCAAAGAAAGGAACATTATGTTTTCTTGCATATTCAATTGCAATTAATATCCCTTCAACATCCCTACTACCAAAACCACCTGGAACAATAATTCCAGCATAACTACTTAACATGCTTTCAACATTTTCCTTTGTGATTTTTCCAGAATCTACAGGGACTGTCTCAACTATTACATCATTTGCATAACCTGCATGCTTTAAGCTTTCATAGACAGAAAAATATGCATCTTTTAAATTAACATATTTCCCAACTAAAGCTATTTTAACTCGCTTTTCTAGACTTGATACTTTCAAAACAAAGTTACGCCAGTTAGATAAATCTAGTTCTTTTGCTGGCAAATGAAAGTGTTTCAAAATTACTTTATCTATATTTTGCTTTGCAAGCAACAAAGGTACATCATAAATAGACTTACAATCAATTGCTTCAATTACTGATTCTTTATCAACATCACAGAACAATGCTATTTTATCTTTTTCGTTTTGAGAAAGATGGTGTTCTGTTCTTAAAATTATTATGTCTGGATTTATCCCCAAGGACCTTAGTTCTTTTACACTATGCTGTGTTGGTTTAGTTTTTAATTCCTTCGATGCAGCAAGGTATGGAACTAAAGTATTATGAACATACAATGTATTTACATAACCTACATCTTTTCTTAATTGGCGAATTGCTTCTAGAAAAGGTAGACTTTCAATATCTCCTACTGTTCCACCTATCTCACATATTACAACATCGGCACCACTTGTTTTAGCTGCATTTATAATTCTTGTCTTTATTTCATTCGTAATATGAGGAATAACTTGAATTGTATTTCCTCCATAAAGTCCTTTTCTTTCTTTTTCTATTACACTTAAATAAATTTTACCTGTTGTTATACTTGAGTTTTTATCAAGCTCTACATCAATAAATCTTTCATAATGACCTAAGTCTAAATCAGTTTCTGCCCCATCTGCAGTGACAAACACTTCTCCGTGTTGCAATGGTGACATATTACCTGGATCTACATTTATGTATGGATCGAATTTTTGCATAAAAACTTTCAATCCATGTTCTTTTAACAATTTTCCAATACTTGATGCATTAATGCCTTTACCTAAACTAGATACTACTCCACCTGTTATAAATATAAATTTAGTTTTCATTTTTCCTCCAAAATAAAGAAAAGGGCCCTCATTATCTGAGAACCCTTTGGCTCTTTTTTATTATAGCAAAGGAAAAATTAAAAATAAATATTTTTTTAAATTTTTTTATAACTTTTCTAATAACTAACTAATATTACTTTTAATTATATTTGAGTATATTTCATATCCTTTTGAATTTAAATGAATCCCATCAGCAGTAAATTCTGATTTTAAATAACCATCAGCATCTAATAAAGCATCAAATAAGTGAATATAATTAATCCCATTAGCTTTTGCATACTGCTTAACTTTTTCATTTATTAATCTTAATTCATCATTGGTTCTACCACCAATATATATCTTCTTATAAACTACATTTGATGTGCTAACAACTGGAGTTGTTGATAAGTAGTTGATCTTTGTTTCTGGATATTTTAGTTTTAACTTTTCAAAGACTTCAACAATTCCTAAATAAGCTTCTTCTACAGTTGCTTCTAATAATACTAAGTCATTGGAACCTATTGAGATAAAAATCTCATTTGGTTTAATATTATCTATAATAGTATCTAAGTTATCTAATATAAACTTTGTAGTCGCTCCAGCAACTCCTCTATTTATTGCATTAATTCCAGGTAAATATTTTTTTAGATTGAAATATTCAATTATTGAATCACCAATAAATAAATAATCATAATCAGAACTTACATTTTGATTCTTATATTTTTCTAACACTTTAGATGATGTAGTTTTTATCATCTCTCTTAAATAAGTTAGTTCTTCTTTATTTAGTTTCATATTATCAAATCCTTTATTATATTCTACTATCTTATTACTATTATACTTAATTCCGAATATTAAGTAAAATAAATAACTCTATATAATAATCAAGGTTAACTTCTCTGGTATTGATCCCATTATAATTGGACACCATTATGATGCCTCTTCTTCTATTATATATGTAATTTCCCTATTTGAGTATATTTTCACAATATTAATAACTTAATAAATCAAAAATTTTATTTCATTAATATACTTTTCTTTGTAATGGTAATAGAATACTACATTTGCAAAAAAATTAATCCTCAATATTAATATATAAATCTACAGAATAACTATTAATATTTTTTGACGTAGATTAAATTACCTAATTATCTAATATAAATGAATATACTTTACTAACAAATTCAAACCCATTTTTAATATAATATTTTTGCGCAATATAATTAGTATTTGATGTATCACATAGTAAGTATTTAAATCCAAGACCTAATAAATAATTATTAATTTTATTCATAAATAATGTTCCATAACCTTTATTCACTTCTTTACTATCAATATAAATCCAATTTAAATACGCAGTAGGCTGTTCAAAAATTGTCTGAATTTCACATTTTCCTAATATATCATTATCATTTAATAAACTAAGTATATGTAAATTATTCTTCTTATCTACTTCTAAGATTAAATCATTATTATTACAAAGTGCTAATTCTAATTTATATACATAGTTTTCGTGTTCTATAACAAACCCTTTATTATATAAGGATGTAGTAATATGTTCAAAAGTGCCAGGAAGCTTACCATTAGAAAATGCGCATGACATACCTAAGGCATGATAAAAGCTGTAGATTTCCTTTTTCCCAATTTTAGAAAACCACTTAAATGCTATATCTAATAAATTATCACAAATATTATAAATTGATTCACAACAATACACTTGTCTAATTACACCAGTATTGGAGTCATATATTTGTTTTCCATCTTTAAATATATAAGCAGGCTCACCAAACTGTATAAAACCTTTAATGTTTCTAAAATCATCAAGATAGATATATGTTTTAAGTTCATTGAATTTATTTTTACCAAACTTATCTACATCATTAAATAATGATTGATAAATACTATCATTACTTAAATTCATCCAAAATGGGATGTTCCGTTGCAATTGTCGATAAAAGTGTATTAACTTTTCATTATATTCATCTGTATACTCAATTATCATTTTAAGTTCCTCCTAGATATTTAATTAAATATAATTGCTTTTTCAAACTGTTTAAAACCTAAATATTGGTTTGAATGATTTCAAATTAATTAGTCTCCATATTATATATTTCAAACTAGATTTCTCATTTATAAATTCATTTTATCATATTAAGTTTTAAAGTGGAATGTTTATTGTTTCTAAAAGGAATATAGAAATAATATAAATCAATTTTAATTCAATTTTGGATCAAAAAATAATTTATTAATTTAGGGTTAATAAATACACTTTAACTTTTTATTTTGACACCACTTTTGACACCACTTTTTTTCACAAATAAAAAATTTTCATTGAAATTGCATAAAAAAATAGGAAATAAAGCCCCAAATTTCGCTTTATTTCCTTGTTTAAAGTAAAAATACAGTCAATATCACATGGTACACCCAGCAGGGCTCGAACCTGCGACCCATTGATTAAGAGTCAATTGCTCTACCAGCTGAGCTATGGGTGCATATATTTTTTTGTACATAATATTATATAATTTTTGTGAGTATTTGTCAAACAAAATTCCTGCAAATTTGCAGGAATTTATTTCATATTTATTGTATTTTTTATAAACTCTTCAAAGTGTTTTATGCCGGTTGAATCTTGTTTAAAGACACCAGCACATTCTAATATTTTTTCAAAAACTTTTACAGCTTCTTCTCTTATGAATTTAGTTACTTCATAATTATGATTATAGTCTGCTTGTAATGTTTCAAGCCATTCTTTATGAACTTGGATAGCAGGGTTATTCATTAAGCTATGATTTCCTTTTAGAATCTCTTCTAGAAGTTTAAACTCTTGTTTTAATCTAGGAGGTAATACACCTAGGCCCATAGCTTCTATTAATCCTAAGTTTTCTTTTTTCAAATTATAGTATTTTGGATGAACATGGAATACACCATCTGGGTATTCATCATTTGTATAATTATTTCTTAGGACTAAATCTAGTGTATAAATATTATCATTTTTTCTAGCTATTGGCGTTATTGTATTATGGATTTCATCATTACTATTAATAATTAATAAATCTTTATTTTGATATTCTCGCCATTGGTTTAATACCCTTGACGCATAATCAATTAATTCTAATTTATTATCTGAAGAAATTCTAATTGTACTCATTGGCCAAATTAGCCTTGAAATACTTACACTTTTATATTTTCCAATAAATACTTCTTTTGCAGATTCAATTGGAAATTTATAATTACCCGCTTGAAAGTGTTCATGACTTAAAATAGAACCACCAACGATTGTAAGGCCAGAATTTGAACCTACAAAGTAATGTGGAAATAGGTCTAAGAAATCGATTAACTTTATAAACGTATTATCATCAATTACCATTGGAACATGTTCTTCATTTAAAACTATTGAGTGTTCCGGATAATAGGCGTATGGAGAATATTGAAATCTCCAGTTTTCTCCATTTAATGTTATTGGGATAATACGCATATTAGCTTTTGAATCATAACCTATGTGTCCAGTGTAACCTTCATTTTCTACACATAAATGACATTTGGGATAACCATAACTAATTGACTTTTGTAAAGCAATTAACTTAGGATCTTTTTCTGGCTTTGCTAAATTGATTGTTAATTCTAATAAGCCATACTTTGTTAAACCTGACCATGATTCATTTTGGGAATTTCTTTTTGCTTGAATATAATTTGAATTGATTGCTAAATCATATAAATAATTTGTTGCATGTTTAGGGGATATATTATAATAATCTTTAAAAACTCTAATTACTTCACTTGGTTTCGGAAGTAATTCATCCATTAGTTTTGCTTTAAAGTTATCAAATGTAACTACATCATTAGATTCAATAATTCCTTTATCATATGCAAACTTTGCAAGATCAGCTAAGATTGAATGAATATCTCTAGGCTTAACATCTAGCTTTTCAAATACTTTTTCATTATAGATAGCAATTAACCTATTTGCAACATAATCATAATCAAGCTTTGATAGAAGTTTTTTATCAATTCCATATCTAATCAATTCATTAATAAGTTGTGATAAAGTCATACTATCAACCTGCTTACTCTTCCTCTAGTGGAACAAGATCATTGATATTAAATATATTTGTAATAACTTTTGTATTACCTTTATAAATATACACCAACTTTACATATATCTCTTCAATATCAACTATGCCACTAACAATTTCATCAGAAACTGATAAATAATTTTCTGAATAGGTTGCATAATTATATAAGCCCATTAATGGATATACTTCATCATCTTTTGTTTTAATCCATGATTGCATATCTATATGAATAGGTTCTGCTTCTATTTCAAAATTTATTGCAAATTTGAAATGATAATCATTATCCTCAAAATCAAATTTATATACATTAAAGTTTAAGATTTCATCATGATTTGAATTATTAGTAAAATCAGATTGATTAAACTTTAATATCTCTTCCTTATATTTTACAACCCGCTCTTCTAATACATCATCAAGTTTACTTTTATACTTGATTAATCCGCTTATAGTATCTATTTCATTACCACTTACTTTTACAAATGGTAAAAATTGTTGTGCAATAAACCTAGATGGTTCACTAAAATCTCGTTTGTAATATGTATCAAAAGTACCATCAACAGTAACCCAATCATATTGGTAATAAGTGATTTCTCGATTAACCCCTTTTACAATATGCATAAAAGCTGTGATACTGTGTTTAGGAACAATTTCTTCTTCTTCAAGGAAGAGGTTTGTAGAAAGTTTAATGTATGATGAAAAATCATCCACTATAAAGCTATGCTCGGCTTCAATTTTTTCAGGCTTAAATTCTTCTTCCTCTTCAACTACTGGTTTCTTACACCCAACCAAAGTTAAGATTAGGAGCAATAGAAGCAGGAAGTTTTGTTTTTTCATCTAAAAACCTCTTTTATAATATAGCCGTATGAATTTGGTTGAATACACCCAGCATTTGCTTCGTCTGTATCAATATGCATTGCAGGTGCAAAATCATCACGAACTCTAATAACTACATCCCCAAAAATAAGTGAACGATTATCAGTTTCAATTTCAACTTGAACAACTTGTTTATCTTTTAATCCCATTTCATCTGCAGTTTTTGGATCTAAGTGAATATGACGTTTTGCAACAATCACACCTTCATTAATTTCGATTTCACCTTTTGGACCAACTATTTTACATCCAGGTGTATCTTTAATATCTCCTGATTCACGAATAACAATTTCAAAACCTAAACTTCTTGCATCTGTTGCAGAAAGTTCAACTTGAGTTGCATTTCTAAATGGACCCAAAATAGCTACATTAGGTTGAGTTTTTCTTGGACCAACAATTGTAACTCTTTCCTCAGCAGCAAATTGTCCTGGTTGTGATAACTCTTTTTTGAATGTTAAAGTAGCGTCTTCTCCAAAAAGAATTTTAAAGTGTTCTTCTGTTAAATGCACATGACGTGCTGATGTTTCTACTAATATTTTGTGTTTCATTTTCTATTCTCCTTCGTCTTCTTTTAATTTCTATAATATATTATATTATAACATATTTTTAGATTTTTTGCTTAATTAAAAATTAGCATTTTTTAGGGTTTCAATATGTTCTAAATACTTATCATAGATTTGTTTTGCCAAGTCATTTAAATCAATAATTTCATTTTGATAAGTGTAATCTACAAAATTATATTGGTCTTGGGTAAACGTCTTACGATCATTAAAAATACGTTTTTCAATTAATTCTTCCTTGTCACCACGAAGTTGCATCCTCTTTATTCTTAATTCTTCTGGCGTATTTAAAAATACTATTACAATTCTATCTTTTAAAATTTCTCTAAACGCATTAACACCTGATGGATCTAAGATTACAACTTTATCATAACTAATATCGGCTTTTCTACTACCATAATAATTGTTATTATAAAAAGTCGTTTCTACAAACTCATCATTTGCTTTTAATTTTAGAAACTCTTCAACTGTTACAAAGTGGTAGTCGACACCATTTACTTCTCCTTCTCTGGGAGGCCTAGTAGTATAGGTAACTAATTTTTTTAAATTATACTTTTCTATTAATATTTTTGCAATTTCTGTTTTTCCGCTTGCACTTGGTCCAGTTAAAACTAACATTACTTCACCCTAATTCCTTACCACATTTTTTACAAAACTTACTATCACTATCATTATCTGTATTACAATACTCACATGTCTTAGTTAATTTATAGCCACAATGATTACAAAACTTCGAATCTTTATCTAATGTTTCATTACATTTAGGACAAACAATAACATCTTCTTTAAAACTTTTTATGGTTTTTGAGATTTCTTCTCTTGTTCCACCAATTAAATAATTTAGTGTATCTTTTTTAACTGGAGCCATTTCACTAGCAGTATATCTTGCAACAGTACTCATAAAACCAAATTTAAGCATTATACTACCTGGAAACAAAATAATCATCCCAACAAAAAACAGCCAAAATAGTGTTGGAAAATCAGAAGCAAAGAAATCAATAAATGCAATTAACATAAATAATCCACCAATTGCAGTAAGGATTACCCCAAGCACCCTCAATCTTTTTCTTAACTTAGGATTTTCTTTTAAATGTTCCCTAAATTCATCCTTTTTCATGTGTCCTCCCACTTCAAAGTAATTTATTATTTTTATCTATTTTATATTTAGAATTATAGCATAATTAAGCTTAAATTTAAAGGATTAAAGATAAGAAAGAGGCTAATAACTAAATGTTTTCCTCCTGCATAAACTAATATGAGATTAAGGGGTGATATCATAAAAAACATTTGTCATATGTATGATAATGCAAAGCTCAGTGCATGCTCAAAGTTTTTGGGAAATACAAACCCCTTAATTAAAGATAATCGAATAATTTATCAAAATCTTAATCGCTTATTTTTCTTTATTTCAATTGAAAACAATCAAAACTCGGATGATACATTTTCAGCTAACTTACAAATTAGCTTAAACCATTATATTGTTGGTCTATTTATTCATAATCTCTTAATTGATAAATCTAATTATGATCAAAACTTAAAAATTACAGATGATGAAAAGTCTAATAAAGTAGTTCATAATTTAATTCAAAATCCACCAAGTAATTTAAAACAAGATCTAAACTACTATCTCATCTTAGTCTATGCTAATCAAAATGCAATCTTAAATCCTTTCAATTATTCAATAAAAATCAAGCCTTTAACTTTTTATATTTTACTAATCTTAAATCGAATTGAAAATAATCCAGGTTTATTCTTTGTAAATAATGATCATGTGACTGAAGATACAATTAACTTTATTCTTGCATCGCTACACATTGAAATTCCCAAAAACTTATTATATAATGATAAGAAGAAATAGGTGATTAAAATGATTGAAATAATTACAACAAATATGATGGAAGCAAAAATAATTGAAAAATGTGGTGCCGACCGAATAGAATTAATCAGTGCATTTTCAGAAGGTGGCCTAACCCCAAGTTATGCAGTAATTGAAAGTACAATTAAAAGCACTAAACTTCCTGTTAATGTAATGATTAGACCACATTCAAATTCATTTGTTTATGCTGGTTTTGAAATAGAAAATATGAAAAAAGATATTGATATTGTAAAAAGCTTAGGTGCTAATGGAGTAGTTTTTGGTGTATTAAATGAAAACCATGAAATTGATGAAGATAAACTAAAAACTCTCTTAGAAGTATGTGATACATTAGATGTTACATTTCATAAAGCAATTGATAGAACTCCAAATATAAAAAAAGCGATCAAAACACTAGCTAAGTACCCACAAGTAACTACTGTCCTAACAGCAGGTGGTATGGGAAATATTGAAGAAAATCTTGAAATATTAAAAGAGATTATAAAAATGCCAACTCATTTAGAAATATTGTTAGGTGGCGGACTAACTTTAGCTAATGTAGAAAACATAAAAGCAAAAACAAATGCAAAATCTTTTCATTTCGGAACATGCGTTCGTACACCTAACTCACACAATGGAAATATTGATGAAGAAAAACTAAAACAATTAATAAAACTTTTAAAATAATAAATACGTAGTGCAAATAAAAATAGCCAAGTATTAATCAGAAATTTACTGATATACTTGGCTATTTACTATAATTAGAGCAAATATAATTTTATTACTTTATAGCCCAGATTATTTTATTCAGATGCATAATTAGTAAAATAGTTTTTAATTAAAACAAATGGTGTTCCTTTATCTCCAGATCCGCTTGTAAGATCAGCTAAACTACCTAGCAAATCAACAATCTGTCTTGGGGTAGTTCCTAAAGAATCATTATTATTTGTTTGATTATTATTTTTACTTTTAATTAATTCTTTAACCTTTTCTTCGCTTTCAACTTTACTAGCTAAATATTTTAACTTTAACTCATTTGGTGTTCCTTTTAGTCCTTCAGTATATCCAGGAGAAACTACAGGATCAGCTAACTCCCAGATTCCACCTTGAGGATCTTTAAAGGCCCCATCACCATATATCATTACTTCTAAATTTATATTAAATCTTTCTTTAATTTTTGTTTGAATTTTATTAACCAATTCGAAACAATCTCTCGGAAAGAGTTTAACTTCATCATTAGCAGCAAGATTAGAACCTAATAATCCATATTCTTTGTTAAAACCTGAATTGTTAACTGGTTTGTTTAATATCTCATCTAACGTTTTTACAACCTTAGCTCCAGCTTTTTCAAGTTCATTTTTTATTAGTTTTCTATTATGAATACTTGCAACTAAAACATTATCAGTATATTTTAAAATTTCTTTTGGATTATTCCCAAATATTATCTTCCCGTTTTCACCAATTATCTCATGATAGTAATCAACATAATCAATACCTGTAAATTGATGTGGTGTACTTGGAAATAACTTTCTAAATTCTTCTAAAGTAAAACTGTCTTGGTAAGGATTAATATTTAAATTTATTAAGTCAGTTTCTTTAATTAATTTATTTCCTACCTCATCACCTGGATAAGAGAGTTGTAGAACTAGATTTTTTGTGCCAAGTGTAATTCCTTTTAAAAGCATAGAAAATCTATTTCTACTTAAAATTGGAAACACAACACCAATTGTCTCACAATTAAAAGTTTCTTTAATAGAAGTTGCTATGTCACTAGCTTTTGCAAAGTTTCCTTGACTAATGGCCACTACCGATTCTGTAATACAAATTACATCACGGTCATTTAATTTTACCCCATCTTCTTCAATTGCTTTACTTAAGCTATTACACACTATTTCTGCTACGTCAGAACCAGGTTTAATAATTGGCGCTTTTATTCCTAATGAGATTGTTCCTATATTTTTCATCGGTATTCCTCCAAACAAAAATAATTATAACATTTTTTTGTCAATTTTAATAGTTTTTTTAAACATAAAAATAGAACCAAATTAGGTTCTATTTTTGTTGATTTAATAACTCATATTTAATATCCCAAAGTTTTTGAGATAAATCAACATAATATTTATGTGGAAACTCTAAACGTCTAACTTCATCCCAAAGAGTGTCTAGTTGTTCCTTACAATATTTTCTAATTTCTTCAATACTCGGACTATTATAAACTTTCTTTCCGTTTAAGAAAATCGGAATTAATAATTCTTCTTTTCTAAAGTTTGTTAGTGTCTTACGTTTCCAAGTGGCAATTGGATCAAAAATCTCAAGTGGTTTTGTATCATCAATTTCTTCATCGTAAACTGTTAATAGATCAGCTTCTGCTTTATTAGTTTCGCGATCATATAAACGATACAATTTCTTGAAGTGTGGTGTAGTAATTTTACCTACATTTTCACTAACTTTAATTTTAGGTATAACTTCGCCATTAATTTCAGTTGCAACTAATTTATAAACACCATCAAAAACAGGGCTACTTTTTGCAGTGATAAGTCTTTCACCAACTCCAAAAGCATCAATTTTTGCACCTTGGAAAATTAAATCCCGAATTAAATATTCATCAAGCGAATTCGAAGCAAAGATTTTACAATCGGGAAAACCTGCTTCATCTAGCATTTGTCTTGCTACTTTACTTTGGTAGGCAATATCACCTGAATCAAGTCTAATTCCTACTGGTCTTTTACCTTTAGGTACTAAAACTTGATTAAATGCTTTTATCGCATTTGGAACCCCACTTTTAATTACATTATATGTATCAACTAAAAGTAATGCTGAATCGGGATATAACTTACAATATGTTACAAACGCATCTAATTCTGTTGGAAACATTTGAACCCAAGAGTGAGCCATAGTTCCGATTGCTGGAACTTGATAACGACGATCAGCAAGTGTATTTGATGATGCTACTGCACCAGCAATATATGCTGCTCTAGCCCCAAGTGTTGCAGCTTCCGCTCCATGTGCACGTCTTGCTCCAAATTCGGATACAGGAATATCACCTGCTGCCTTTACAATCCTCGATGTTTTTGTTGCAATTAAGCTTTGGTGATTTATTGTTGCAAGCACATAAGTTTCAATAAATTGTGCTTCAATAGCTTTAGCTCTAATAGTCATCATCGGTGCATTCGGAAACACTGGTGTACCTTCACGCACGGAATATATATCTCCTGTAAATTTATAATTTTTTAAAAATTCTAAAAATTCTTCATTAAATACATTTTTAGATCTTAAGTATTCGATATCTTCTTCAGTAAAATGTAAGTTTTCAATATATTCTATTACCTGCTCAAGTCCACAAAAAATAGCATACCCACCTTGATCAGGAATGGTTCGGTAATAGACATCAAAATAACATATTTGATCTCTCATCTCCGATTGAAAATAACCATTAACCATTGTTAGTTCATAAAAGTCACACATTAACGTATAATTTATTTTACTCATATGCATTCCATCTTTCTAATAATTATATATATATTATACAACTTTTTTGAAAATTTATAAAGCATAATATAAAGGAGTATCAAACAATACTCCTTCATTATTTTAAACAAACAATTTATATTTATTATCAGTAATAACAGTAATAAAATCAATCAACCAGCCGATACCAAATAAACCCGCTGTGATAATCCATAAAATTCCCCAAATTAATCTTCCTTTAAGTATACGGTAAACACCGCCTAATCTAAATCAGCATAAGCTTCAAGCTTTGCTTTTGGAATTGGTTTTGAGTCACCATGTTTTACAAGGAACATAGTAATTAGCGCTAATACACAGAAAATAATTGCGTATGGGAATAAAGTTTTCATTCCATACAAGTCCATAATATAACCAGATAATACTGGTGTTACGATTTGCGCTGCCATACTCGCTGAATAATAATAGCCAGTATACTTTCCAACATTTGCTCCTTTACTCATCTCTACTACCATCGGATATGAGTTAACGTTAATTGTTGACCAACCCACACCCGCGAGTGCCATTGTGAAATAAATCAAAAACTTTGTTTTACTTGTAGCAATTGATCCTAGGAAAAATGCTGTTACTAAAATTACAATTCCAATTAGGATTGTTTTTCTTCTTCCAATTTTACTTGCAATTATCCCTATCGGAACAAAGCAAACTATTGCTGTTGCATACGATACCATTAATGGTAATGTAAAGCCCATATCTAATACATTTTGTGCATAAACACTAAACTTTGTAGTTGCTGCGTTATAGCCCATAAACCAAAATACTATTGAAGCTAAAATTAGTAAGAAACTAAGTCTAACTTCTTTAGTTAATTTATCACCACTAGCTGCATCTGTTTCAATTTCATCTTCATCATAGTGTGATATTTCTTCTTCTAACTCTTTTACTAATTTACGTTCATTTACTCGATTCATAAATAGTATTAGTAAAACAAGCATTAAACCTGAAATTATTGCAAAGAGTAATACATAACTTTGAAAGTCTTTTGCAAGAAATGTCATAACACCTAAAGCTACAATTCCACCTAATGCCCCCATTAAGTTAATAATTGCGTTGGCTTTACTTCTAAGCGGTTTCGGGGTGACATCAGGCATTAAAGATACTGCCGGTGTTCTATAAATTGACATCGCAATTAAGACAAAGAATAAGATTACAATAAATAGAACTAAATTTGTTGAGTGATTTTTAGTTACTTCAAATACTACATCTGCTCTTGCTCTTTCAGCTTCTTCTTTTGATTCAAAGAATTTTTGTGTTGCTCCATCATAATCAAATAAGTACCCTTCTACTTCTTCGCCGTCTATGATTTCTGTTGCAGCAACAACAATTGGAATATTTTCTTCTTCAATTTTCTTTAATTGCATTGAATCCACTACTGCAACCCCTAAAAAGAGAATTGCACTTACTATTACTCCAAAGAAGATATATGGAGTTCTTCTACCAAATTTAGTTTTCGTCTTATCACTTAACATACCAAATAGAGGTAACAAAAACAATGCTAGCACATTATCGAGGGCCATTACGATCCCTGACCAAAACTGATTTAATCCGAACGTATTTATTAACATTTTAGCAATTATATTATCATATACTTGCCAAAATAAACTAATAATTAAAAATGCAATGCCTACGTAAATCGTCTTCTTAACATTTAACTTCATATTCTTCTTTCACTTTCATATTTTTTCTAAAAAACAATGTTGATGGACTGGCGCCATTGCAAAATAGCCCTCAGCATACTTACTCCCTACTTCTTGACCAAGAGTTGTTGCTTTGAAATATAAATACATCTTCATACTTTCAAAGAAACTAGGACTCATTTGACTTTTGTGAAGTAAGATAGCTTCGAATTTCTTTTCAAAATTTTCTTGAGAAATTGGAACAATTGTATTTGGTCTACTTGTAAAATAATAGACTAAATTCATCCCCCTTGCCATTTTAGTATTTTTATCTAATTCTAAACCATGTCTTAAAGCAGCAACTGGAAACTTTGAAATTAATAATGCTTTTTGAGTTGCATTAGCTGCATTGAAGTGATCTGGATGAGTTTCCGTTTCAAGTAATGGATCAGGACATAAAACTGTATCCGGATGAAAATCAATGATGCGTTTTGCAATTTCTACAGCCATATCATCGACATCATATCTTCCCCCATCAGGAAAATCTAAAACTTCAACTGATTCAACTCCTAAAAACTCCCCTGCTTTTTGACTTTCTTCTTTTCTTGTTTGAACTAATTTTTCAATATTATCTAGTTCTAACGAACCAGCACCGCCATCTGTTACAATTAAGAATCTAACCCTAATTCCTAAATCTACAAGTTCACTAACTAAGCCTCCACAACCAATTTCAATATCATCTGGGTGTGGACCTATAAATAAAACTTTTTTCGATTCTAAAATGTTAGGAATTGGTACAAAACCCATTAAAGTTTGTAAATCCATAATACCCTCCACTTGCTTTTATTATAGCAAATTAAATATTTACAAGCAACAAAAACTAAATTAACTGTTTAATTAAAAAAAGTGAAGTAAGATAAATACTTCACTTTCTAAATTTATTAAAAATCACCATTGAATATTGAGTTCTTAATTATTACATAATCAACTTCTCTAATTGCAGAAATATCTTTTCCACCAGCATATGAAATTGAAGATTGAAGGTCTTGTTGCATTTCTATTAATGTATTATCAATACTTCCCTTATAAGGTATTAATATTTTCTTACCTTCAATATTTTCAAATGATTTCTTTTGATATTCTGATGCACTTCCATAGTACTCTTTATATTTCTTGCCATCTTCAAAAACAATGCCTCCTGGAGATTCTTCATGACCTGCAAATAAAGAACCAATCATAACCATCGTAGCACCAAAGCGAATTGACTTTGCAATATCACCATGATGTCTAATTCCACCATCAGCAATTAATGGTTTATTAGCAACTTGACTACATCTTTCTAATGCAGCTAATTGCCAACCACCAGTTCCAAAACCAGTCTTTAGTTTTGTAATACAAACCTTTCCTGGACCAATACCTACTTTAGTAGCATCAGCACCTGCATTTTCTAAGTCTATTACAGCCTCTGGTGTTCCTACATTTCCAGCAATTACAAATGTATCTGGTAGATGTTTTTTGATGTGTTTAATCATATTGATCACAGATTCAGCATGTCCATGAGCAATATCGATTGTAATATAATCTGGTACTAAATTATGATCTTTTAATTCTAAAATAAAATTATATTCATTATCTTTAACACCAACACTAATTGATGCATAAAGATTTAACTCTTTCATTTTCTTGATAAATGGTATTCTAGCAGCCTCGTCAAAACGATGCATTACATAAAAATAACCATTTTTAGCTAAATGGATTGCAAGATTTTCATCAATAACAGTTTCCATATTAGCTGGAACGACTGGCAACTTAAATGTATATTTTCCGAACTTAACTGAAGTATCGCATTCTTTTCTACTTTTTACAATACACTTCCTCGGTATCAGTTGAATATCTTCATAATCAAAAACTTGCATATTTTGCATTGTTAAGCCTCCCAATATTTTCATTACATTAAATATTATATCATATTTTGTCGCATTTTTACTATTAGTTTTTTTTAGTTTATTTTATAAAAAATAAATACTCTTAAAGTAGTAAAAATGAATCAGTTTTTTAATCCACTATCTACTTTAAGAGTATCTCATTTTTTGCACCTATCTTTATTTATTTATCTCTTACTTGCTTTAATCATTAACTCTGTCATCTTATTTGAAAAGTCAACAGGGTCATCTAGTTTAAAGCCTTCGATTAATAATGCTTGATTATATAAAAGTTTTACATAATCAGCTAACTTCTCATCATTATCAATAAATAGTTTTTCAATTGCATTAAACAATTCATGTTTTGGATTAATTTCTAAAATCTTTGTTGCTTTTGGTTTCTCTTGGTTTGGAAGACTTGCAATAAATTTTTCCATTTCAAATGAAATTCCATCTTCACTTACTAAACATACCGGTGAATCAGTTAGACGTTTAGATAAAACAACATCTTTTACATCTTCACTTAAGATTTCCTTCATCTTATCAAGTAATGCCTTTTTATCTTTTGCAAGTTCATCTAGTTTTTCTGTTTCTTCTTTATCTAGTAAATCCAAGTCACCTTGATTAATTGACTTAAATTCTTTTTTCTTATACTCTCTTAGTACTTGCATTACAAATTCATCAATTTCATCAGTTAAAATTAATACATTATAACCATGTTTTTTCACTAAATCCATTTGAGGAAGTGCAAGTACTTGTTCTTTTGTTTTACCACTTGCATAGTAAATATATTTTTGATCTTTAGGCATTGCTTCCACATATTCATTTAAAGTAATGTAGTCATCATCTTTAATTGTACGATAGATTAATAAATCTTGAAGCAGATCTTTTTTTAAACCAAAGTTATCATAAACACCATATTTAAGGTTTACACCATACATTTCGAAAAACTTAATATATTTTTCACGTTCATTCTTAAGCATCGCTTCAAGACGAAAAGCAATTTTCTTTTCAATGTTTTTAGCCATTTTTTCTAAATCGGTGTTATGTTGCAAGATTTCTCTACTAATATTTAAAGATAAATCATCAGAATCAACTAACCCTTTTACAAACCTAAAATAGTCAGGAACTAATTCTTTACATTTATCCATTATAAACACTGATTTAGAATAAAGTTGCAAGCCTTTTTCATATTTTTCAGAATATAAATTATATGGCGCTTTCTTTGGAATATAAATTAAAGCTGTATAATTAATCGCTCCTTCTACATTAAAGAAAATTGTCTCTAATGGATCTTCATAATCATAATACTTTAATTTATAAAATTCATTTAATTCTTCATCAGTAACTTCTGATCGACTTTTCTTCCAAATAGGCATCATTGAGTTTAGAGTTTCAATCTCTAATACTTCAATATATTTTCCATCTATATCTTTGCCGTTTTCATCTTTTTTTGGAACTGTCTTTTTTACTTCCATTTGAATTGGATATCGAATATAATCAGAATATTTTTTCACAAGATTTCTGATCATATATTCTTCTAAAAACTCATCATAATTTTCTTCTTTTGTGTTTTTTCTTAAATGAAGTACAATTTTAGTTCCAACATCTTCTTTTTCAACTTCAGATATTTCATAAGTATCTACACCTTTAGATGTAAATAGATAAGCTTTTTCACTCTTATATGATTTAGTATAAACTTCAACTAAATCACTAACCATGAATGCAGAATAAAATCCTACCCCAAATTGTCCTATGATATCGATTGAATCTTTATCTTTTGACTGTTTTAATTTTTCATAAAATTCTAAAGAACCACTTTTTGCGATTGTTCCAAGGGAATCAATTAGCTCATCATAAGTCATTCCAATTCCATTATCAGAAATTGTAAACGTACGTTTCTTTTTATCTACTTCTAAAAAGATTTTATATTCATCAACTTTTTTTACTGAATTATCAGTTAAAGATAAATAATAATGTTTATCAATCGCATCAGATGCATTTGAGATAAGTTCGCGTAAAAAGATCTCTTTATTTGTATATATAGAATTAATCATTAAATCTAACAATCTTTTCGTTTCAGTTTTAAACTCTCTTACTTCAGCCATTTAAAATCCTCCATTGTAAATATTCTAAAACTATTATACAACTTTCGCTTAGCACTGTCAAGCATTAAGTGCTAAAACAGCATAGGGAGGAAGTGATAGAAAGCTAAACCTAATATACCAGAAATAATGATTAAATAGATTGGACTTAGTTTTTTAAACTTAAAATTAATTCCAAAAATAATTACTATTATAATAACTGCATATATATCTACTTTAGCATTACTATCTTGTGTAATCACATTAGTCATTATTAGTTGTACAACAACAGCGAGAATCAAACCAACTACAATTGCTTTAATTCCTGTGATTGCTTTTTTAACCCAAGTAATTGCGATAAACTTTTTATATTGTCTTGCAATTAATAAAATGATTATAAATGAAGGTAGAATAACACCAAAGGTAGTAAAGACCGCACCAAATAGGGCACCAAATACTCCATAGTTTTCTAAACCTAGATTAAACCCAACTAGCGTTGCTGTATTAACAGCAAATGGTCCTGGAGTAGATTCCGCAATCGCAACAAAGTTCGTTATTGCTTCTAACGTTAACCAACCTTTTCCAACTACTTGATCGACAATCATCGGAAGCATTGCATAGCCACCACCGATTGTAAATAAGCCAATTAAGAAGAAGACAAGAAATAACTCAACAAATATCACTCATCTTCACCTACCTTTGCTTTTTGTGCTTGGACCAAGATTCCAACTACTGCACCAAAGAAAATTAAGATAAGTGATAGAAATCTAAAATCAAAAAAGATACTTACTAAAAATGCTGTTGCTATTAATAAATATCCAATTAATCCTTTCTTCACCGCTTTATACATTCTTATCCCTGCATTTAAAATTAAGACAGATACTCCTGCTCTAATTCCTTTAAATGCAGCTCCAATTATTGGTACACTTAAAAAGTTTTCAAAAAAGAAAGCAATTAAAGTAATAATTATTAGTGATGGTAATATAACTCCTAAAGTAGATACTACACTACCCCAAAAACCAGCAACTTTGTATCCTACAAAAGTTGCTGAGTTGATTGCTATTGGCCCTGGAGTTGATTCTGCGATTGCAAGCATATCCATCATTTCTTCTTCGTTTATCCATTTTTTTCGTTCAATAACTTCATCTTGAATAAGTGGAACCATCGCATAGCCCCCACCAAATGTGAAAGCACCAATCTTAAAAAATGATGTAAATAGTTCTAGTTTCTTACCCATTTAGTTACTCTCCATACATCTTAAATAAAATATAATTTACAAGTCTTTGAGGTAAAAGACGTTTTAAGAACACAAACAGTTTATATTCAAATCCAACCGTTACTTTAATTGGTGGGTTTTTCTTTTTTAATACTTTATGAATTACCCTTGCAACAGTAATTGGATCTTTACCATTCTTTTCATCTTTTTCCATTCTTGCAATTGATCTAATAATTCTTTCGCCATACACTTCATCAACAACATCAGTTTTCTTACGATTGCTTACAAAGTTTGATTTTGTGTCACCAGGTAAAACAGCTGTTGCTTTAATCCCAAACGATCTTAACTCCATGGCTAGGCCTTCTGTATAAGTTGAGACTGCAACCTTAGTCATTGAATAAAATGTTTGGAATGGTATTGTTAATTCACCGGCAACACTACCAATATTTATTATTTTCCCTTTTGTCTTTCGTAATCTTGGAATTGCATGTTTACAAACATTCACAACCCCTTTTACATTCACTGCAAAGATTTTATCAACATCTTCACTTGTTGCGTATTCAATCGCTCCACTAATACCGATACCTGCATTATTGATAACTGCATAAATATCTTCTTCGATTGAATCAAATGCTAATTTTACAGCTTCTTCATTAGTTACATCACATTTAAGATAATGAATTTTATCACTTTCAATTACACTTCTATTTAAACCATAGACTTTATAGCCTTTGTCATATAAATATTCCGCACAAACTTTACCTATCCCACTTGATGCCCCTGTTATGACTACAACTTTCCTCATATTATCACCTAATGTTTATTATAAATAAAAGAACCATTAATTGCAAGCATTATTAAAAAAGGTTCAAGTAAGCACTTGAACCATAAAGCATATATTTAGTGGGTTTATTTTTCACTTATGATATTTCGATATTTTAGGAGTAATTCCCTAAACTCTTTTTTATAAACATTATTTTTTACACTATTCATATCCTGAATTCTTGCAATTAAACTATTTAAATCTGCATCAGCCTTATAAGCAGAATCTCTTAATATTAAGCCAAACTCAACTACTGCTGAGATAAAGTAAATATCTTCACTGTTATTTGATAATTTTGATTTGTCATTGAAGAATTTTTGGATAACTTTTGATTCATCAGTTTCTGGATCTTTAAAAGATATTTCTACATTAAACCAACTTGAATCCATTGTTGATTCAATATCATCATCAGTATTAAGAATTATTTCATAAACTGCAGTAGCCATATGGCCAGCACCGATTTCACCAGCATCCGTACTTTCATCTTCGTATTCTTCTTTTGTAAGCTTCTTGTTCTCATAGCCAATTTGACGATAAGATTTTACATACTTAGGGTTAAATGTTACTTTTGTTTTTGTATCTTTCGATACGATATTTAAAGTTCCACCCATTTCTTCGATTAATACTTTCTTTGCTTCTGTAATTGAATCTATGTATGCATATGTTCCATTACCAGAATTTGCAAGTGTTTCAAGCTTATCATCTTTTAAATTTCCATAACCAAAACCTAAAACACTTAGATAAATTTTTTCTTCGTCTCGTTTTTCACTAATAAAATTCTTAAGTTCGTTTGTTGATGAAATACCAACATTAAAATCTCCATCAGTACCAATAATTACACGATTATGTCCGTTTGGAATAAAGTTTTCTTTTGCAATCTCATACGCTGTTTGAATACCTTTTGCACCAGCAGTTGACCCACCAGCTTCTAAATCTTCAATTACAGCCATAATCCTTGTTTTTTCATAACCTCTTGCTCCATTGAGTAATACTTGATCACCGCTTGCATAAGTTACAATTGAAATAACATCATTATCATCTAATGACTCTACAAATAACTTAAATGCTGATTGTAATAAAGGCAGTTTATTTGGAGCACTCATTGAACCACTAACATCAAGTAGTAAAACAATATTCGTAGGTTTTTTGTTAGTAAGATCAACTTCCATAGCTTTTACACCAATCGTTACAAGTTTAGTTTCCTCGTTCCATGGTGTATCAATCATTCCAGCAGAGATATTTAAAACATCATCTGTTGGTGACTCATAATCATAAGTAAAATAATTAATCATTTCTTCAATCTTAACTGCATTAGGGTTAATGTAAGAAACTTCACTATTAATCATTCTTCTTAAGTTAGCATACCCAGCAGTTGAATTATCTAGAGAAAAGTAAGAACTTGGATTTTTCAAAACGTCTACAAATGGATTTTCATTGATTTCTAAATATGATTCATCATTATAACTTTCAGGTTCTAAAAAACCTTTATCAAAGTTACTATCAGGCACACCGCAACTTGTTAGAAAAAATAATACCAGTACCGCAATTAACGACCAAACTATTTTCTTCATTCTTTTCACCTCGTCAATAATAAAACAAAGTAAAGTCGTTATTTTTTAATAAATTTTTATTTCTTATTTTTTAATTAAATCTCTAATTTCTGTTAACAATTCTTCAACTGTAGGCTTTTCTTCTATAACAACTTCTTCACTAGCTTCTTCATTAGATTTTTCTTCTTCTAAAGCTTTTGCTTCCTCTTCAGCTTTAATTTTGCTTAATAACTTTTCCTTTGCAATTTCTGCTTTAACTTGCATTGTCTTTACAACTTTTACGATAACAAAGACAGTAAATGCAATTATTAAGAAATCAATCACAAATTGGAGAAAGTTCCCATAGTTAAGTGTTACAGCGTTTTGGAGAATATTGCCTTCTGCATCAACAACTGCATCAACTAAAACAAGTTTAGCTTCTTGAATATTTTTTCCGCCAATTAAACTAACTAGTGGCATAATAATATCATTAACTAAACTACTTACTATTTTATTAAATGCACCACCGATAATAATACCTACTGCTAAATCTAATACATTTCCTTTTTGAATAAAATCTCTAAATTCACGAAAAAACTTTCTCATAAGATTACCTCCAATTCTATTATACCACAATTACTATTTACTCAATTTAATTAATTTTAAGTTTTTGTTTTAGTTATGGGAAATAATGGTATAATATTAACGAGGTGAAAAAATTATGGATGAACTTATTCAAAAATATCAAGCAGTTCGAGATAAAATGTTAGCATATAGATTTGCAAGCTTTATCATTAGTTGGGATTCTCAAACTGAAGCCCCTAGCGGCAGCTTTGAAGCAAGAGCAAAACATGTTGGGATATTAAGTGAAGAATCATATAAATTTTCTACATCCCAAGAAACTATAGATTTGATAAATCAACTCTATGAAAAACGTTCAGAACTTGATGATGTCTTAAGATATGAAATCCAAGAAGCTAAAACTAGTATTGAAAAATTAAAGAAAGTTCCAATGCATGAGTTTGTAGAATATATGAGCTTGCTTGCACAAAGTGAAAACATTTGGGCAAAAGCCAAAAACAATAATGACTGGGCAAGCTTTGAACCTATATTAGAGAAAATCGTTGCATTCCTAAGAAAATATATTGTCTATATAGAAACACCTAAACTTAAAGGTTATGATGTGTTACTTGATGAATACGAAAAAGGAATGACAATGAAAGAATATGATAAATTCTTTGATACAATTAAAACAGATCTTGTGCCGTTTGTAAAAGAGGTAACAAGTAGAGAATTAGAATATAATAATAGTTTTGAAGAAATTCCATTCCCTATTGAAAAGCAAAAAGAATTTATGGATTACATTATGAAAGTAATGGATTATGATCTTTCAAGAGGTTTAATGAAAGAAAGCGAACATCCATTTACAAGTGGAATGGGAACTACTGATGTTAGAGTCACTAACCATTACTATGAAGACAACTTTATTTCTTCAATTTTCTCTGGAATTCACGAATTAGGCCACGCAACTTACGAACAACAAGTTGATCCTAAATTAGATTCAACTTTATCTGGTGGTGGCGGTAGTATGGCACTTCATGAATCTCAATCTAGATTTTATGAAAATATTATTGGAAGAAGTCTAGAGTTTTGGAAAATTCATTATCCAGCTTTAAAAGAAATTTTCAAAAAAGAACTTCGTGGTATTAAAGTTACAGACTTCTATAAACATATTAATAAATCCACTCGTTCATTAATTAGAACTGAAGCTGATGAATTAACATACCCAATTCATATAATGATTCGCTATGATATCGAAAAAGCATTATTCAATAATGAAATTGAAGTTAAAGATTTACCAAAAGTATGGAATCAAAAAGTCAAAGAATATTTAGATATTGATGTTCCGTCAGACAAAGAAGGTGTATTACAAGATGTTCATTGGTCAGGTGGTTCATTTGGTTATTTCCCAACTTATGCCTTAGGTAGTGCATATGCATCACAAATGTTTAATGTAATGAATAAAGACTTTAAAGTTTTAAAATCATTAGAATCTAAAACTACTAAAGAAATTAATACTTGGTTTAAAGAAAAACTTCATAAATATGGGGCATCAATGGAACCAAAGAAATTATTTGAAAACTGTGTTGGTGGAAAATTCAATCCAAAACACTATGTAAAATATTTAATTAAGAAATATTCAAAAATATATAAAATAGAAAAAATCCACTAA